>OCHN01000018.1_pt1 | contig 156738 bp, 127 predicted proteins | sample 1538911 | NCBI WGS metagenome assembly OCHN01 (sample SAMN04571736, study PRJEB22368) | human gut metagenome | biome: human gut; material: stool | host: Homo sapiens | place: Luxembourg | collected 2013-01-11 | reverse complement strand
AAAACCTAATCGTGCAAGCACGAACGGCTTTTGGAGCTTTTGACCCTGGTATCATACAATATACTAAGAAGGTATATGATTTCCCAGAAGGGAGATAATATGCCTTCTTTTTTTGTTTGATAAGACAAAATTAAAATACTAGAATGATATAAAAAGACAGAAATGGAGATGCAAAAATGGATTTAAATGAATTTTTCAAAGAACACAATAAAGTAGCATTGGCATTTTCTGGAGGAGTAGATTCTTCCTATCTGCTTTATGCAGCAATTAAGAGTGGAGCGCAGGTGCGTGCCTACTATGTCAATGCTGCATTTCAGCCACAATTTGAGCTTGATGATGCGATGCGTCTTGCAAAGCAGCTAAATGCTGATATGAAGGTATTAACAGCAGATGTTCTTTCAAATGAAACAGTAGTGAAAAATCCGTCAGACCGCTGTTATCACTGCAAAAATGTTATATTCAATATGATTCTTGCAGAGGCGAAGAAGGATGGTTTTACAGTACTGATGGATGGAACTAATGCATCTGATGCAGAAGATGACCGCCCAGGAATGCGTGCGCTTCGAGAGCTTTGTGTCTACTCACCACTTCGTATCTGTGGTCTTACAAAGACGGAAATTCGAAGACGTTCAAAAGAAGCAGGTCTTTTTACATGGAATAAGCCAGCTTATGCCTGTCTGGCAACACGTATCCCAACAAACGAGCGCATCACTGCAGAAAAGCTTGAAAAGACGGAAGAAGCAGAAAATTATCTGTTTTCTCTTGGCTTTACAGATTTTCGTGTGCGTTATTTAAATGACTCTGCAAAGATTCAGATGCCGGCAGCACAGATGACAAAGCTTTTAGAAATGCGAGAGAAAATTCTTATAGAATTGAAAAAATATTACAAAGAAGTGCTGCTTGATTTGCAGGCCAGATAAAAATTTAATTATATGGGGAGATAAAGTTGTGAATAGCGAGGCAAGACAGATACTAGAAGCAGTGAAGGCAGGAAGTATGAGTATAGATGATGCACTGCTTGAAATAAAAAAAGAGCCTTTTGAGGATATTGGATATGCAAAGGTGGATTTACACAGAAAAATCCGCCAAGGCGCAGCAGAAGTAATTTATGGTGCAGGAAAGACACCAGAGCAGATGATTGGAATTGTATCTGCTATGTTAAAAAATGGTCAGGATCACATTTTAATTACACGTTTATCATCAGAAGCGGCAGATATGATTAGTCAGGTGCATCCATTACATTATCACAAAGATGCAAGAGTTGGCATTATCGGAAAAATGCCAAAACCGACTGGAAAGGGAAAGATTGTTGTGGCGACAGGCGGAACATCTGATATTCCGGTAGCAGAGGAAGCAGCGCTGACAGCAGAAATTCATGCAAACGAGGTTGTGCGCCTATATGATGTTGGAGTGGCAGGACTGCATCGTTTATTAAATCATATGGATGAAATCATGAGTGCAAGTGTAATCATTGCAATAGCCGGAATGGAAGGCGCACTAGCAAGTGTAATAGGCGGCTTAGCAGATTGCCCTGTCATTGCAGTTCCTACAAGTGTAGGATACGGTGCATCCTTTGGCGGTGTTTCAGCACTTTTGTCAATGCTTAATTCCTGTGCAAGCGGTGTATCTGTAGTAAATATTGACAATGGCTTTGGCGCCGGCTACTTGGCAGGAATGATGAATCATATGTAACTATTAATTATTTGAAATAAAGGAGAAAAAAACAAATGAGAACATTATATTTAGATTGTGGAATGGGTGCAGCAGGTGATATGCTGACAGCAGCACTTTCAGAGCTTTTGCCTGATCAGGATGCATTTTTTGAAAAAATGAATGCACTTGGAATCCCGGGAGTTCATTTTGAGAAAGAAAAAACGCAAAAATGCGGTATTACAGGAACACACAGTAAGGTGACAGTAAATGGTGAGGAAGAGGAAAGCCTTGATGTGCATCATCATGATCACGATCATCATCATGACCATGAAGACCATCACCATGACCACGACCACCATCATGACCATGAAGACCATCACCATGACCACGACCACCATCATGATCATGAAGACAATGACCACGATCATGCGCATGGTGCACATCATCACCACAGCAGCCTGCATGATATTGAGCATATCGTAAGAGATCATCTGCCGGTATCAGATCGCGTAAAGGATGATATAATGGCAGTTTATCAGCTGATCGCCCAGGCTGAAAGCGCAGCACATGGTGTACCAGTTGATCAAATTCATTTTCACGAAGTAGGAACTATGGATGCCGTTGCTGATATTACAGCAGTCTGTATGCTTATGGAGGAGCTTTCTGTTGATCAGGTGATTGTATCACCAGTTCATGTTGGAAGCGGAAAAGTACGCTGCGCACATGGTATTTTGCCAGTACCAGCACCGGCAACTGCTTATATTTTAAAGGAAGTGCCGATTTATGGAGGAAGGATTCAGGGAGAGCTTTGTACACCGACAGGCGCAGCACTTTTAAAACATTTTGCTACAAAATTTGGTGATATGCCAGTTATGAAGACGAAGGCTATCGGTTATGGAATGGGCAAGAAAGATTTTGAGATGGCAAATTGTGTCCGCGCGATGTTAGGAGAGACAGCAGATGATGTAAGCCGTGTTTCTGAACTTTGCTGCAATATAGACGATATGACAGCAGAGGAAATTGGCTTTGCAACAGAGACAATTTTGGCAGCAGGTGCTCTGGAAGTCTTTACTGTTTCCACAGGAATGAAAAAATCCAGACCTGGTATTTTACTTGAAGTGATGTGCCGTGAGGAAGATCGCGACCGAATGATAGAACTTATATTTTTGCATACGACTACGCTTGGTGTTAGAGAGCAGTTTTCAAGACGTTATACTATGACACGGTCTATAAAGACAATAAAGACTCCGTATGGTGATGTGCGAAAGAAAGTTTCGACAGGATATGGTACTTCGCGTGAAAAGTATGAGTATGAAGATCTTGCATCAATTGCAAGAAAGCAGGGAATATCCATTCGCGAAGCAAGGCAGACTGCAAGCGATTGCGATAAATAAATATAAAAAAGGAGAATGATATGAGAAAAAAACATGTAAGAAATTTAACAGCAGGCTGTGCTGCATTTATGGCGGCAGCATTTGTATTTTCAGCAGGCTTTTCAAAAACAGCATTTGCAGATGAAGCAGACAAAACAACGCTTGTATATGGAAGCACTGACTATACACGCATCAACCCGGCAATGGATGAACACTGCGAAATAAACGTGCTGTTATTTGATGGTCTTACTGATCATGATGGTGATAATCAAATTATTCCGCGTCTGGCAAAGAGCTGGGAGTATGATGAGGAGAATTTAACATACACGTTTCATCTTGAGGAAGGTGTCAAGTGGCATGATGGTGAGCCTTTTACAGCAGAGGATGTAAAATTTACATTCGAAGCAATTATGGATCCGGCAAATGAATCTGAGAATGCGCCTGATTACGAGGATATAGAGAGTATTGAAGTGATTGACGAAAATACGGTAGCATTTCATCTTTCTAACGTTAATACCGCTTTTTTGGAGTATATGACAAGACCTGTTATGCCAAAACATCTTTTAGAGGGTGAAGATTGGCAGACATCTGACTTTTTCCGTGCACCAGTTGGAACAGGACCATATAAGTTTGTAAGCTGGGATGCAGGACAGACTATTACAATGGAAAAGAATGAGGAGTATTTTGCTGGTGCAGCTAATATTGATACAATTGTGTTTAAGATTGTGACAGATGATAATGCAAAGGCAATGCAGCTATTAAGCGGTGAGCTTGATTTGGCGCAGATTACACCAAAGGAAGAATCACTTTTTGCTGATAATGACGAATTTAAAGTGTACGATATGACAACTTCTGACTACAGAGGTATACTCTACAACTTTAATAACGAGTATTGGCAGGAAAATGCCGATCTGATCCCGGCAATCAATTATGCGATTGACCGTCAGGCAATCCTTGATGCAGTGTTGTTAGATAAGGGTGAAGTGGCATATGGTCCTCTGCAGCGAAATAAATATAACAATGAAAATGTGGAGCACTACGATTATAACTTAGAAAAGTCAGCAGAGATTTTTGAAGCAGCAGGATGCACACAAGATGCAGATGGCTACTGGTGCAGAAACGGGGAGAGAATTAGCTTTACAATTAATGCGACACCGGGTGATCAGGTACGTATTGATATGGCGCAGATTGCAGCACAGCAGCTTCGCGAGGCAGGACTTGATGTAAAAGCAGATGTACCGGCAGGCGGAATCGACTGGGCAGGACAGGAGTGCTGTATCATTGGATGGGGATCTCCATTTGATGCAGATGATCATACATACAAGGTATTTGGTACAGATAAGGGAGCGAACTATTCTGGATATTCAAATACACTTGTGGATGAATACTTAACACAGGCACGTCAGACAGAGGATGAAAATGAGCGTAAGGAGGCTTATGCAAAGTTCCAGGAAGCATTAGCAGAGACACCGGCTTACACATTCTTCTGCTATATTGATGCGCTTTACGCAGCAGAGAATACGATTCAGGGAATAGATGAAGATACTGTATTAGGTCATCACGGTGTAGGCATTTTCTGGAATATCTGTGACTGGACAATTGAAAATCAGTAACAAAACGAAAGGAAATGAGCGATGAAGAACAAATGGCTTAGTGTGCTTTTTAAAAAGATCGCTGCATTTTTTATCAGCATATGGGTGCTGTCTGCCATTGTGTTTTTCTTATCACGAATTACGCCGATTGATCCGCTGCAGTCGTACTATGGTGAGCGCGTAGAGAAAATGAGTGAAGAACAAAAGGACAGTGCCAGAGAACGCCTTGGATTAAATGATCCGATTCCGGTACAATATGTGCGCTGGCTTAAGCTGGCGCTGTCCGGTGATTTTGGGATCTCCTACAAATATAAGCAGGACGTTACTATTGTGATTAAAGAACGTATTCAAAATACACTCGTTTTAGGCGTATTAAGCTATGTGATTTTATTTATTGGAGCATTGCTGTTAGGACTTTTATGTGCTTGGAATGAAAATAAACTTGCAGACAGACTTATTGTGCGTCTTGGAACGATTACAAGCTGCATTCCGGAATTTTGGATGGCGCTCATGCTGATTTTTGTGTTTAGCGTATTGCTTGGCTGGCTCCCGGCAAGCGGTGCATATTCAATTGGAGGAGGCAGCTTACTTGACAGGCTGCGTCATCTTGTGCTACCATTAATTGCCTCAGTAGCTGGTCATTTGTGGTATTTTGCCTATATGGTGCGAAATATGCTCTGCGAAGAAACACGCTCAGAATATATCGTGCTTGCACGGGCAAAGGGAACAAAAGACAGCACAATATTATTTCGTCACTGCCTAAAAAATGTGCTGCCAGCTTATATTAGTCTTATGGCAGTTTCAGTGGCGCACATTCTTGGCGGTACTTATTTGGTAGAAGCAGTATTTGGCTATCCGGGAATTGGTATGCTTACGTATGAAAGTGCCAAAACATCTGATTACAACATGCTTATGGTACTATGCCTTTTAACAGGAGTGGTGATGATAGCAGCAAACACGATTGCAGAGCTAGTGAACGCAAGGCTAAATCCATATATGGCGCAGGAGGGAAAATGAGTTCTGAAAAACATATAATGAAGAGAAAAAAAGTACCGTTTCTTTCCTTTGTGCTGCTTGGCATTTTGATTATGGGATGTGTGTTTGTACCTTTTTTTTGCAAAGATGCGTACTATATGGATCTTATGAACTGCAGCCGCGCACCAGGGCATGAATTTTTCTTTGGAACAGATACTATGGGACGCGATCTGTTTTCATGTATATGGCATGGCGGTCGTGTTTCTCTTACCATTGGCTTTTTGTCTGCTGCAATATCAGCCATCATTGCAGTTTTGTATGGCACAGCAAGTGCACTGTCACCTGCGTGGCTGGATCGGCTTTTGATGCGGTTAGTAGACGTGCTTCTTTCTGTTCCGTCGCTTTTGCTTGTCTTATTTGTGCAGGCAGTATTTGGAAAAAATATCATAGGAATGAGTGCAGCGATTGGACTTTGCGGATGGTTTTCAATGGCAAAAATTGTGCGCACACAGGCAAAAACAGTAAAAGAAAGCGGCTTTGTCACGGCATCGCAGTGTATGGGTGGCGGATTTTTTCATGTGCTTTACTGGCACCTTGCTCCAAATTTTCTTCCTTCAATTTTATTTATGATTATTATGAGTGTACGAACAGCAATAGCTGAAGAATCAACACTTAGCTTTCTGGGGCTTGGCCTTCCAATAGAGACAATCTCGTGGGGCAGTATGCTCGCACTTGCCCAGAATGCGTTTGTCATGCGCGCATGGTGGATGATTTTGATTCCAGGCCTTTTCTTAATACTCCTTTTTTTATGTCTCACCGAGATAGGAAGCTGGTGCCAAGAGCGCATGAATCATAAAAAGAGGCAGATGTAAAAAAAATCACTTGCAATTTGCACTTTCGTGTGCTATAGTAATGAACCATAAGAAACGCATTGAAGGAGACTCTATCCCAACGATCTTGACAGGAAGAGGGCGTCACCGACTGAGAGCGCCGTCATGAGGGACTGGGTGTGGGAACGCTCCGGAGCGGGCATTCTGAGCTTTTATTATGAGTAAAAGGGTAGGTTTGCACGTTGGTTTACGTTATAACCATAGAGTGATCCAGATATGGATTGAATGCGGGTGGTACCGCGGAACGAAGATGTTTCGCCCCGGAGACTGTGTTAAAACGGTCTTCGGGGCTTTTTGTTTATCAAGTTAAGGTACTCTTGCATCTGTCATGGAGACTCGTATTTTGGCTGAAAAGAAAGGACAACATGGAATTTATCAGTGGAATCAGCAAAAAAGAGTATGCAAGTATTAAGGAATTAGCACAGGGAAGCTGTGATGGAAAGACTGTTCGCATGGAGGGAATGGTTCATGCCGTAAGAGACATGGGCGATGTACGCTTTGTGATTTTACGAAAGGCAGAGGGACTCGTTCAGTGTGTCTATGAGGAAAAAACAGCAGGCTTTGAATTAGGCGAATTAAAGGATGAGAGCGCAATTCGTGTAGAAGGTGTTGTTTACGAAGAAAAGAGAGCACCGTTTGGAAGAGAGCTGCGCTTAACATCAGTGACTATTTTATCAGAGCCTTCGGCAGCAATGCCATTACCTGTCAACAAATGGAAACTAAATACTTCACTGGAAGCAAAATTAAACTACCGTCCATTATCGCTTCGCAATTTGAAAGAGCGTGCAAAGTTTCGTATTCAAGAGGGAATTGCAAGAGGGTTCCGCGAGTTTTTAACAGCTCAGGGCTTTACGGAAATCCGTACCCCAAAGATCGGAGCAAAGGGAGCAGAGGGCGGCTCTAATGTATTTAAGCTTGATTATTTCCACCGTCCAGCGGTACTCGCACAGAGCCCGCAGTTTTACAAGCAGATGATGGTCGGCGTGTTTGACCGTGTGTTTGAGACTGGACCTGTATTTCGTGCAGAGAAGCATAACACAAAACGCCACTTAAATGAATATACGAGTCTCGATTTTGAGATGGGCTTTATCGACAGCTTTCAGGATATCATGGCAATGGAAACCGGCTTTTTACAGTACACAATGGAGCTGTTAAAGAAGGATTACAAAACAGAGCTTGATATGCTTGACATTACACTTCCAAAGGTTGATGAGATTCCGCAGGTACGCTTCGATGAGGCAAAGCGTCTTGTGGCAGAGAAATATAACAGACAGATCAGAAATCCATATGATCTTGAACCAGAGGAGGAAGCACTGATTGGACGCTACTTCGAGGAAGAATATGACGCAGACTTCGTATTTGTCACTCACTATCCTAGCAAGAAGCGTCCGTTCTACGCAATGGATGATCCGGATGATAAGACATTCACTCAAAGCTTCGATCTATTGTTTAAGGGACTTGAGGTCACAACAGGAGGACAGCGTATTCATGAGTATCAGATGCTTCTTGACAAGATCGAGGCAAAGGGTATGACAACTGAAGGTATGGATCAGTACCTTGATATTTTCAAGCATGGAATGCCGCCGCACGGAGGACTTGGAATTGGACTAGAGCGTTTGACGATGAAGCTGATCGGTGAGGATAACGTGCGTGAGACATGCCTTTTCCCAAGAGATCTTTCCAGACTGGAGCCATAACATCTAATGAGCGGGGAGGCGAAGAAGTCGAACCGTTTTCGTAAAAATATAAAGAAAATTGGAAGGAAACCACGATGGCAAATATAATTGATGATGAGACAATAGAGTATGTTGGAATATTAGCAAAGCTCGCGCTTTCCGAAGAGGAAAAGGAGCAGGCAAAAAAAGATATGTCTGATATGCTTGACTATATAGATATGCTTGGTGAGCTGGACACATCCAATGTAGAGCCAATGAGTCATGCATTCCCTGTTTTCAATGTGTTCCGTGAGGATGTAGTTACAAATGGAGATGGAAGCGTGGAGACACTTGCAAATGCACCGGAACAGAAAAACGGGGCATTCAAGGTTCCAAAGACTGTGTAATGGTGTTCTGAATAATTACAAAATATTTGGCTTGATTAGATAACAGGTAATGGAGAGACAGGAGACAGTTTAATGGAGATTCAAAAATTGACAGCAGTTTCGCTGGGAAAAAAGATAAAAGAAAAAGAGATCTCCGTGCGGGAGGCGCTTGATGCAGTTTTCGCACAGATTGATCAGACAGAAGGCAGGTATCATGCGTATGTGACACTCGATAAAGAGGGCGCTTACAAGCAGGCTGATGCTGTTCAGGAAAAAATAGACAAGGGTGAGCTGACAGGAGCACTTGCTGGTGTACCAGTGGCCATCAAGGATAACATGTGCACGAAAGGACTGTTAACCACCTGCAGTTCAAAAATTTTGGAAAATTATATTCCAACCTACACGGCATCTGCAGTTCAAAATTTAACTGATGCAGGCTGTGTAATCATTGGAAAGACAAACATGGATGAGTTTGCGATGGGAAGTACAACAGAGACTTCATATTATGGTGTTACAAGAAATCCTCATAATCCAGACCACGTTCCAGGAGGTTCTTCAGGAGGAAGTGCAGCTGCAGTAGCCTTAAATGAGTGCTTTTTTGCACTTGGTTCTGATACAGGCGGTTCCATTCGTCAGCCATCTGCATTTTGCGGCATCACCGGTATGAAGCCAACATATGGCACGGTTTCCCGTTATGGACTTATTGCCTATGGTTCTTCACTTGATCAGATTGGTCCGATGACAAAAAATGTTACTGACTGCGCAGCTGTTCTTGAGACAATTGCTTCCTATGATAAAAAAGACAGCACGTCGATGAAACGCGAAAAATATGATTTTACGTCTGCACTTGTAAGAGATGTAAAAGGCCTTCGCATCGGACTTCCAAAGGACTATTTTGGCGAAGGTCTTGACAGCGAAGTAAAGGCCGCAATTTTTAAGGCAGCAGAAACCTTTAGGCGTATGGGAGCTATTGTAGAGGAGTTTGATTTAGGTCTTGTTCAATATGCAATTCCGGCATACTATATCATAGCATCGGCAGAGGCTAGCTCAAATCTTGAGCGTTTTGATGGTGTAAAGTACGGATACCGCACAAAAGAATATAGTGATCTTCACAGCATGTACAAAAAGACACGTTCTGAAGGCTTCGGTTCAGAGGTAAAGCGCCGTATCATGTTAGGTTCCTTTGTTTTAAGCTCAGGCTATTATGATGCTTATTATTTAAAGGCATTAAAGACAAAAGCACTTATCAAGCAGGAGTTTGATAAGGCATTTGAAAAATATGATATTATTCTGGCACCGGCAGCACCAACTACTGCACCGCTTTTAGGCAGTAGCTTACAGGATCCTATCAAGATGTATTTAAGTGATATTTACACAATATCTGCAAATCTTGCCGGAATCCCAGGTTTGTCAATTCCGTGCGGAAAAGATAAGATGGGTCTTCCAATTGGAATGCAGCTTCTTGGCGGCTGTTTCCAGGAAAAAACATTGCTTTGCGCAGGTTTTGCGTATGAAAAGGCAAGAGAGGAGGAAGCGTGATGGCACAGTATGAAACCGTGATCGGTCTTGAGGTTCATGTGGAGCTGGCAACAAAAACAAAAATTTTCTGCGGCTGCTCCACCGCATTTGGAGGTGCTCCAAACAGCCATACATGTCCTGTCTGCACTGGACTTCCAGGTTCTCTTCCTGTATTAAACAAGCAGGTTGTTGAGTATGCAATGGCAGTTGGACTGGCAACTAATTGTCAGATTAATCAGTATTGCAAGTTCGATCGTAAAAACTATTTTTATCCAGATAATCCGCAGAACTATCAGATCTCTCAGCTGTATTATCCGATATGCCATGATGGCGGAATCAAGATAGATGTAAACGGTCAGAAAAAGATTGTGCGTATCCATGAAATTCATATGGAGGAAGATGCAGGAAAGCTTGTTCATGATGAGTGGGAGGATGTCTCATTAGTAGATTATAACCGTTCAGGTGTGCCGCTTATAGAGATTGTTTCTGAGCCAGATATGAGAAGTGCTGATGAAGTTATTGCATATCTTGAAAAGCTTCGCCTGATTATTCAATATCTTGGTGCTTCAGACTGTAAGCTTCAGGAAGGTTCTATGCGTGCTGATGTCAACTTATCTGTTCGCCCTGTTGGTGCAGAGAAATTTGGAACACGTACCGAAATGAAGAATTTAAATTCATTCAAGGCTATTGCACGTGCCATTGAAGCAGAGAGAACGCGTCAGATCGAGCTTATTGAAGAAGGCAAGAGTGTTGTTCAGGAGACGAGACGCTGGGATGACAATAAGGAATATTCATATCCTATGCGTTCAAAAGAGGATGCGCAGGATTATCGCTATTTCCCAGAACCAGATTTGCCGCCGCTTCAGATTCCAGATGAGTGGATTAAGCAGTTAAAATCATCTCAGCCAGAACTTCGTGATGAAAAAATGGCACGCTATAAGGAAGAATACGAGATACCGGATTATGATGCTGATATTATCACAGGTTCTAAGCGTATGGCTGATATTTTCGAGCAGACTGTTGCTCTTGGTGCAGCGCCAAAGAAGGTATCAAACTGGCTGATGACAGAAACAATGCGTCTTTTAAAAGAGCAGATGATGGATCCTGATGAGCTTGATTTTTCACCGAAGCATTTGGCTATGCTGATCGCACTTGTTGAGAAAAAAACAATCAACCAGACAATTGCAAAGGAAGTTTTTGAAAAGATTTTTGCAGACGACATTGAGCCAGAGAGCTATGTAAAAGAGCATGGTCTTGGTATGGTAAGTGACACAGATGCACTGCAGAAAACAGTAGAGGAAGTCATTGCCGCAAATCCACAGTCAGTAGCAGACTATAAGGCAGGAAAGCAAAAGGCTATCGGCTTCTTAGTTGGACAGACTATGAAGGTCATGAAAGGCAAGGCAAATCCAACAGCTGTAAACGAGATTTTAGTAAAACTATTAAACGAGTAGTAAGATCTGCTCATCTGTTGAAAAAAACGGATGAGCAGATCTTTTTATACAGAAATTTCTTGGAAAATTTACAAAAAAATGCTTGATTATTTCGGATAAATGTGATAAAGTAACTTTGTTTGATAATTAACAAACGAAGTCTTGCAAAAGCAGGATGGAATAAAAATATATCATTTAATAAAAACTGGCTGAAGTTAGACAGACCAGAATAGAAAGGAAGAATTATCATGGCAAGATTTACATTACCAAGAGATCTGTATCATGGCAAGGGAGCACTTGAAGCATTAAAGACGCTAAAAGGAAAGAAGGCATTCGTCGTTGTCGGCGGTGGTTCTATGAAGCGTTTCGGTTTTCTGGATAAGGTTGTTTCCTATTTACAGGAAGCAGGTATGGAGGTTAAGCTGTTTGAAGGCGTAGAGCCGGATCCATCAGTGGATACTGTCATGAAGGGTGCAGCAGCGATGACCGAGTTTGGACCAGACTGGATTGTATCGATCGGCGGAGGTTCCCCGATTGATGCAGCAAAGGCTATGTGGACATTCTACGAGTATCCGGATGTTACATTTGAGGATCTGTGCATTCCGTTTAACTTCCCGACACTTCGTACAAAGGCTAAGTTCTGTGCGATTCCGTCTACATCAGGTACTGCTACCGAGGTAACCGCATTCTCCGTTATTACCGATTACAAGAAGGGTATCAAGTACCCGTTAGCAGACTTTAACATCACACCAGATGTTGCAATCGTAGATCCTGAGTTAGCAGAGACCATGCCAAAGAAGCTGACTGCTCACACCGGTATGGATGCAATGACTCACGCAATCGAGGCATATGTTTCTACTCTTCACTGCGAGTACACTGATCCGTTAGCACTTCATGCAATCGAGCTGATCAGCGAGTATCTGATTCCATCCTACAATGGCGACATGAATGCACGTGCAAAGATGCATGATGCACAGTGTCTGGCTGGTATGGCATTCTCTAACGCACTGCTTGGAATCGTTCACTCCATGGCACATAAGACTGGTGCAGCTTACAGTGGCGGACATATCGTTCATGGATGTGCAAACGCAATGTACCTGCCAAAGGTTATCCGCTTCAATGCAGTAGAGCCAGAAGCACAGAAGAGATATGCAAATATCGCAAGATTCCTTCACTTAGAGGGAAGCACCGATGCAGAGCTTGTAGATGCACTGATCGCTCATATCCAGAACATGAATAAGCAGCTTGATATCCCGACCTGCATCAAGGATTATGAGGGCGGAATCATCGACGAGAAAGAATTTATGGAGAAGCTGCCAACAGTTGCAGAGCTTGCAGTAGGTGATGCTTGTACAGGATCCAATCCAAGAAGCATTAACCCAGAGCAGATGGCAAAACTGTTAAAGTGCTGCTACTACGATGAAGAAGTAGATTTCTAATTACTTAATAAAAAATTTAGGGCGCGTACCGCAGGGTGCGCGCCCTTTTGCTTGCAAATCGGAGTGGGAAAGGGTATAATTAGTTTATAAAATTAGCACAGTTTTGTGCGGAAATGAGGAAAAAATGATATTACTGACATCGGACGGCATAACATCCCCGCAGTTGGAGGAAGAAATAAAAAAAGCACTTGTGCCAATCTCAAGAAGAGCAGCGCTTGTTACAACCGCCTCGTGCCGGTACAAAGAAAAAGATCATAATGTTCCAGTATTAAGTGCGCTCATGAGGCGCTTTGGACTTGAGCCGGAGTGCGTGGACGTGGAATTTCAGGACGCGACTTTTTTATTGGCATATGATGTTGTTATTTTGATGGGCGGAAATCCATTTTATCTGCGCAAGCATTTAAAAAAGTGGAAAAATAGTCTGGAAGTTTTGACTGAGCTTGCTAACCGCCATGTGCTTATAGGAATAAGTGCCGGCAGCATGGTTCTTGGCGATACGATGGAGTTTGCCTGTCAGATTGAACCCGGTGGTATCGAGGAAGTTGGAGAAAATGTAGACTGCAGCGGTTTTGGCATTGTGCCGTTAAATATTATGCCGCATTACCTGGCATATCTTACAGCTTATGAACAGACAAAGGAGATACTGGAAAGCTACGAGGAGGAGACAGGACGAAAGATATGTACCATAAATGACGGCGATGGCATAATCATTTCACAAGCAGGAAAAAAGGGAAGCTATATCAAAGATGAGCGATATACACCGATTGTTGCGCCTGGCATGTCAGAGTATCAGGCATATTTTTTTGATCTGTATGGCACTCTGATTGACATTCATACAGAAGAGGGTGATCATGAGCTTTGGGAGTTTATGGCAAAATATTATGCCTACAAAGGTGCAAGGTACGGTTCATGGGAGCTTCGCTGGAGATATGGTGCATTGATTCATGATGAGGAAGAACGGCTTTTGCATGAAAATCCCAAACAGATTCCTGAGCCACAGGTAGAACGTGTCTTTATGCGTTTATATGAAGAAAAGGGTGTGCGTGTTTCTATACAGGAGGCTGTGGATGCCGCGCAGGTATTTCGAAGCTTTTCACTGCGCTATGTTCGCTTATATTATGGTGCAAAAGAGCTTCTTGCCCACCTGAAAAAGAAAGGAAAAAAGCTCTATGTGCTTAGCAATGCGCAGCAGGTATTTACTGCCAGCGAGCTGCGCTATCTTGGTATTTACGATTACTTTGATAAAGTGTGCCTGTCATCAGATTACTATTGCAAAAAGCCAGATGCTGCTTATTTTAAGGCATTATTAACGTCAGAAGGCTTAGATCCCACAAAGGTAATGATGATCGGAAATAGTGAATATGATGATATACGTACTGCAAAATCACTTGGTATGGGTGCCTGCTACATTCATTCCAATTTGTCACCAGAAGGAGAGACGGCAAATTGTGATATTGTTATGAGAGTGATGGATCTGCCGTCTCTGGAGAAGATTTTGTGCCGCGAAGCACACTTGGCGTAATTCCATATTTTTTCTTAAAGACGCGGTTAAAATGAGGAATGCTGTTAAAACCGCATTTTCTTGCAATGTCCATGATTGGTTCGTCAGTGTCTGCAAGCAGCAGTCTTGAAGCTTGAGACAGGCGATAGCTGTTTAAGCATTCTGTGAATGTTATGCCAATCGTGGACTTAAAGAACTTAATAAAGTGAGACTCACTAAATTCACATACTTTTGCCATCTGCTCAGTAGACAGCGGTTCACTGTAATGATCTGTGATATAGCTAATGATTTGCTTTGTCTTTACTACTGATTTTTGTGGCCGGCTCTTTGGCTTTACAGACGGCTCATTGTAAAATAGCAGATAAAACAGGCGAAAGAGACAGCTCTTTATGCCAAGCGGATAAGCTGCTGAATAAAACGTCTGCAGCTGAAACATTTCCTCAAAACATTGATGAAACTCATTGTACCAGCCGTATTCAGGCGTGATAAGCCATGGAATGACTTGCTCTCCCTTTGAGAGTGGCTCTAAGAATGCAAATGCATCGTCATTATCTGTACTTCCAGAAAGAAGAGACAGCGGAAATTGGATCATGCTAATCTTCAGTGAGGAGTTTGAATCTGCTTCAATGGAATGCAGCTGACCTGGTAAGATCAGACAGATATCGCCCTTCTTTACTGAAATTTTTTCAAGGTCAATTGATACTTGTCCGGTTCCTTCACGGATTAGAAGAATTTCCATAGTATCCTGCCAGTGAATAGATACAGAAGAAATGTCATCAGGCAGAACAGCCGTCAGGGCAGCAAAAGGAAAAGAACCTGTTAAAGGTTCGTGCATTTCAAATAAGTCGATGTTTTGGATATTCATATGTATAATAATAAGCCTTTCTCAAAGTCAATCTTTTTCTCGTAATAGGTATACCACAAGAAACGAAAGAAAACAACCAAAAATGTGGAAGAGCAAAAACTTGACAGACACTTTTTTCATTACTATTATTAAAAAGTAAGCAGAAAAAGATGGTCATTTAATAGGAGGTGAAGAATGGAACTATATCATGCGAGTAAAGAGATTGTTCAGTACCCAGAAGTAAGAAAGGCAAGGTATACAAAAGATTTTTCTTGGGGATTTTATTGCACCAATAATTTTAAACAGGCAGTAAGATGGGCGAATAAACAGAAAGCAGTTTTGGGTGTTGGCAGAATTTAAATATCCGACACATCAAATAAGTTTCCATACATTGTCGGCACTTGATTGTTTGACGTTTGTAAAGAGTGAGGTAGTTTATGACAGAGAAGGAAAGAAATGATTATTTTTACGTATGCGCACTAATTGAATATATTGCAAGAGAAACAAAAAATCATCGCGGAGATATTGTGAATCAAATTGGTGAAGATGGTATAAAAAAGCTTTTGTATGATGCAGAGGTAGATCACTGCCTTAGTTTTGAACAGGTTAGCGATGAAGTAGTTGATTATTATAAAATAAAGCAGGGGGATTTTGATACAATATCAGCTTGCAAGTATTCGATCCCGAGTTTTCTTGATATTGGTAAATTATATAGTATTATGATAGAGGACTGTGCGAAGCCGGGAGATGAAGTTTCAGAGTTGATGAAAATATTTTCTTCTTTTATTAGTGATGAGATATCGAATTTTAATACCGATTTATATTATCAAAATCCAAACTATCTTGAGTGGTCATATAGAGAGGGAAAATTGTTAGATTGATCTTATTATACACCACTTTACAAGTTTTAACTCAAGAAACTTTGCCTGTTTTTGAATAAAACTGCCAAAAGGTCAAAACCTTTCTTTCGCTTTGAATGAGGTTTTGGCCTTTCTTGGTTTTGCCTTAAAGAAAAGTTAATAACTGAAATTACATTTTAAATTTATCGTAAGAATTGAACACTTTTAAATATTGTCAGAAAGTGATATACTGTATCTGATTAAAAAAAGAACAACAAACCGCATTGCGGGAAGGGATGGAAAGTATGAAAAAAAGAACCGTTTTAATCGGTCTTGTTTTAATTGCTGCTGCAGGCGGCGGCTTGTATTATTATAAAAATTATTATAATCAGGAAAAATCGGTATCTGCAGAGTCAGCAGAAGGATCTGTTTATATGAGCAAGGTATCTGATATTATGGATCAGGGCGCACTTGGAGTAAAAACGCGCCTTGTCGGTGTTGTAGATCCGCAGGAGTCAAAGGATATAAAGCTTGATTCCGATAAGCAGCTTAAGGAGACTTTTGTAGAAGTTGGCGATGAAGTGAAAAAGGGTGATCCTCTGTTTTCCTATGATGTTGAGGCAATGAAGCAAAAGATTCAGGAGGCTGATCTGGAATTAGAGGAGATGAATAATACACTCCAGACGATGAACCAGCAGTTAAATGAGCTGAATGTTCAGGCATCTAAGGCAAAGGAGTCTGAGAAGCAGGCGTATAATCTTCAGATTCTTTCAGCACAAAATTCAATTCATAAGCAGGAATATAATATAAGTGTCAAGCAGCTAGAGCGTGCACAGCTGGAGAAAAACGTTGATAATGCAGTTGTCTATTCAGATATTGACGGTATTGTAAAGAGTATCAATTCTGATTCATCAGGCAGCGGTGATTCATATAATTATGGTTCTTCTGGCTCAAATGCCTTTATGACAATTCTGGCTACTGGTGATTACAGAATTAAGGGAACCTGCAATGAAATGAATATTTACAACTTATATGTGGGTGAGCAGATGGTAATTCGTCCAAGAGCTGATGAAGATAAGATATATACTGGTGTTGTAAGCAAAATAGAGACAGAGCCGGCAACAGATAACAATAATAACGGTTCTTCTGATTCCTCATCAGAGAGCAGCAAGTATCACTTCTATGTGACTGTCAATGAGGCAATGGATCTGATGCTTGGACAGCATGTAATCATGGAGGAGGATACCGGAGAAACAGAGGAAAAGACAGGTCTTTGGATTCCAAACTACTATGTAGTATCAGATGATGAGACAAATACTTACTATGTGTGGAGCTGTGATGACAATCAAAAGGTATGCAAGAAAGAGATAAGTGTTGGAGAGATTGATGAGGAAATGCTTGAGTATCAGATTCTTGATGGACTGACAGAGGATGACTACATTGCTTTTCCAGATGAACTGACACAGGAAGGTATGGAGGCTATTTTGCCGGACAGCATGGAGAATGGTGAAAATCAGGGCGATGCTGGAAATGCCGGTGTGATGAATGTGATGGAGTAAGGGGGCAGGCAGTATGCTGTTAGAGCTAAAAGATATAAATAAAAGTTATTTTCAGGGAAAGCAGGAAATGCCCGTCTTAAAAAATGTCAATTTTAGTGTAGAGGAAGGCGAGTATGTGGCAATCATGGGACCGTCAGGTTCCGGAAAATCAACATTAATGAACATTATCGGATGCTTAGATAAGCCAACTTCAGGAAGCTTTTATCTGGATGGAAAGGACATTTTAAAATATAAAGACAATGCACTTTCAACTGTGCGTTTAAATACGATTGGATTTGTATTTCAGAGTTTCTTTTTGATGATGAAGCAGACGGCACTTGAAAATGTGTGTCTTCCGTTGACATATGCGGGAATACCAAAGCGAAAGAGAAAGGAGATTGCTGCGCAGGCGCTAAAGCGTGTCGGACTGGAAGACCGTATGAATTATAAACCGACACAGCTGTCAGGTGGACAGTGTCAGCGAGTAGCTATTGCGAGAGCCATTTCCAATCATCCCAAAATTTTGCTTGCGGATGAACCGACTGGTGCGCTTGATTCCAAGTCAGGTGCACAGATTATGGAGCTTTTTCAGAGTCTTCACGAGGAAGGTGTAACAATTATTATGATTACACATGATTCAGAAATTGCATCACATGCGCAGCGTGTCATTCACATTCGCGATGGACAGATTGCAGAACAATAATAAGATGATACTAGGGTCAAAAGCTCCAAAAGCCGTTCGTGCTTGCACGATAAGGCTTTGAGCTTGGGACCCGCAACATCATAAGATATGGCAAATGGAGGGCAGTATGAAAAAATTAGCAGTTTATATTCTGGTACCTTCGCTGATAGTAGGAAGCTGCGGAGCCGGTGTATATGTGTATCAGAAAAATAAGCAGGCAAATACATATGTAAAAGTTGTTCCTGTCAGCAGCATATCGACATCCGATTATGGTTCCGATATGTATATGTATGGACAGGTTGTTAATAATCAGCGCCAGCAAATAAGTGTTACGACCTCACAGAAAATTTCAGAGGTCTTAGTGAAAAAAGGCGACAAGGTAAATATTGGTGATCCTATTTTAAAGATGGACACAACAATGGACAATTTGAATTTGCAGGATCTTGATATTCAGATTCAGAAAAAGGTTCTTGAGATTTCAGATGGTTTTAAACGGTTGGACAAATTGCAGAAGACAACACCGGCAGCACCTTTTAATCCGGGTGATTTTGATCCAGGCTGGGATCCAGGATGGGATCCGGGCTGGGAAGAGCCAACGGAGAGTTCATCTGAAGAAGAAAGCTCAAGTGAGGAAGAAAGTTCATCCGAAGAAGAAAGCTCAAGTGAGGAAGAAAGCTCATCCGAAGAGGAGAGCTCAAGTGAGGAAGAAAGCTCATCCGAAGAGGAGAGCTCAAGTGAAAAAGAGAGCTCATCCGAAGAGGAGAGTTCATCTGCACAGGAAAGTTCTTCTGAGCAGCCGACCTCATCACAGGAATCAAGCAGTGAAGAGCCAACAAAGCCAGAGGAGTCAAGCGGTGAGCAGACGAGTGCAGAGCAGCCTACAGGTACTGAGCCGTCCTCGGAAAGTCCATCTCAAAGCTCATCTTCAGAATCGTCTGCGGAGCAGTCAAGCCAGGATCAGTCAAGCACAGAGGAATCTAGTCCAGAGCAGTCAAGTTCAGAAAATCCGAGTACGCAGCCAAGTGAGGAATCAACGCCAGAACCGACTACGGCACCTGATCCGACAGGCGCAAATGGAGAACAGCTGATTGGAAAAGAAATTACAAAAATAGAGCAGGCAGCAAGTGGTGATGGAAGCGAACAGTCACCATATTTGTTCCTTTGCGGTGCTGATGCAAAGCTTGATAATGCACTGATCCGTAAGCTTGTAAGTGAGAAAAAATATGCAACAATTCGTTTTTATAATGAGAGTGGAATGCCGGCGTATGATCTTGATTTATCAAAGATGATTCTTTCTGAGGATGATAAGCCGATTATTCATACACATAATTATATAGAAGAAAGCCGCACAGAGGCCACATGTTTGTCGCCGTCAATTGTAACATATCGTTGCGACGGATGCGGTGATGGCTATATTGTGCAGGAGGGTGAAAAGGCAGATCATGTATTTGTAGATATTGTAAATAACCCTGCAACATGTGTGACAAAAGGATATCTTGTTAGACAGTGTTCAGTATGTGGTGTGATTGAAACGCAGCAGACTGACCCAGATCCGAATGCACATCAGTATGTATTTTATGATGGCGGCACGACAAGTCCGTGGAATTATTACCAGTGCAGTGTATGCGGTGCAACAAAGACAGAGGCAAATCCTAATTATGTGCAGCCAACAATTCCATCTTCAGAACCATCGACAGAGTCTGGCACACAGAGCGCATATAATATCACAGAGGAGCGCACGGCAATGCTGGCAACAGCATCTGTGCGTCATACACTGACGGCGGCAGGCAGTGGAGATGATGACAGCAAGGGATCAGCACCAGCTGATATCTCACTTCCAACATTCCAGAATGAGGATTTTAGCGGCTACACAGCAGAAGAACTTGCGAAGGAGATTCAGTCTCAGAAGGAGAGTCTGCGTGATATGGATTTGGAGCGCAGAAAGTTAGAGCTTGAATATGCAAAGCAGCAAAAAGAGCTGGCAAAAAGCGCAACTATCTGCAGTACCGTAAAGGGAACAGTGGAAGAACTGCAAAATATGGATGATATTGATTATTCGGAGCCATTTGCCGTTATTAACGGAGGCGAAGGATATTATGTTCAGGGAACAGTCACAGAGGATCTTCTTGATACTTTTGTGCCGGGAATGGAGATTTCATGCAACAGCTGGGTGAATGATTCATCAATTTTCTGTACAGCGGTAGTAACAGAAGTTTCTGAGTATCCAACTACAAATACGATGGGAGGTTCACAGAATCCAAATCTTTCATATTATCCGTTTGTAGCATATATTACGCCAGAGGATGGAAAGGGACTTACAAATGGCGCTTATGTTGATATCAGCCTGACGACTCAGGGTGATGCTGATTCTCTTTATATAAGTCAGATGTATGTAAAGAAGGAAGATAATCGATACTTTGTATATGCGAGAAATCAACAGACTGGTCTTCTTGAAAAGCGCTATGTCACGATTGGAAAGAGCCTGTATGGCAGCTATTACCAGATCAAATCAGGATTAACAAATGATGATATGATTGCAGTACCATTTGGAAAGACTGTAAAGGAAGGTGTTAAGACGACAAGTGAGTATGGTGATGACAGCAATGGACAGATGGATCCAGGTATGAATCCAGATATGGATGCAAGCATGTATGACAATGGAATGATGTATGATGCAAGTATGGCAGATGATGGCATGATGTATGATGCAAGTATGGCGGATGATGGCATGATGTACAATGAAAGCATGGCAGATGATGGGGAGGTGGATCAGTAAATGTTTGAAAATATACGATTATCCTTTCAGGGAATCTGGTCACATAAACTGCGTTCGTTTCTGACAATGCTTGGCATTATCATCGGTATTGCAGCCATTATTGCTATTGTTTCTACCATTGAAGGAACAAATGAATTAATCAAGCAGAACATGATGGGCAATAACCGTCATACGGTAAAGGTTCAGCTGTCACAGGATGATTATACATATGAGATCAGCACATGGAATCCATCACCAGAGGGTGTACCGCTCTTTGATGAGGATACGCGTCAGGAGATTTTGCAAATTCCAAACGTGCTGCGTGCTGCATTTTATCAGGTGCGTTCCGAGTATAATAGTGTTGTTTTTTATAATAATCAGTCGTTAAGCAGCTGTACGGTGCTTGGCATTGATCAATATTATTTTGGCACAGCAGGCTATCAGATAATGCAGGGGCGTGAAATTATTCAGGAGGACAGCAAAAAAAAGCGTCAGGTGGCAGTTATCGATGAGGCAGTTTTGCGTACATTGTTTCCAGATGAAGATCCAATTGGAAAAACAATTGAGATATATGGAGAACCATTTACAGTAGTGGGTGTATGTACGCAGGTTGGCCAAAGCGAACTTGTTATTAACTCAGAGGAAGAATACTGGACATATTATCAGGGTGGTTCCTCAAGTGGTAATATCTATATTCCAAAGGGCGTATGGGGAACAATCTATAAGTTTGACGAAGCGCAGAATCTTGTTTTGCAGGCAAGCGGAGCAGATGAGATGGCGGCAGCAGGAAAGGCTGCAGCAAATATTATGAACCAGAACATGAATGTGTCTGATTCAAGTATTACATATCGCTCAGAGGATCTGATGCAGCAGGCAAAGCAGCTGCAGGATATGCAAAGCTCTACTAACAGCATGTTAATCTGGGTTGCCTGCATCTCCCTTCTTGTCGGAGGAATTGGTGTCATGAATATCATGCTTGTCTCTGTTACAGAGCGTACAAAGGAGATTGGTTTAAAGAAGGCAATCGGAGCCAAAAAGGGTAGAATCCTCGGACAGTTTTTAACCGAAGCGGCAATCCTTACCAGTATGGGAGGTTTACTCGGTGTAGCAGCAGGAATCGGACTGGCAGAGGTGATTTCGAAGATGTCATCTACACCAGTTGCAATCAATGGTACATCCATCGTAGTATCAGTTGGATTTTCTACATTGATTGGAGTTGTCTTTGGTTTACTGCCATCCATCTCAGCGGCAAATCTAAACCCAATTGAGGCACTGCGACACGAGTAAAACCGAAAAGTAAATAAGTGATATTAGCAATACTTAAAATGAAAAATACCGGCTTCCAATCGTTAGATATCATAATTGGAAGTCGATATTTTTTCTTTATCAAATTTATTCAATTGAATTGGATTTGCAAAGCAACTGTTTTAATTTATCTTTTGTAGCCTTGTCTGTAAAGGCGGCATCTACAGCGGTTAAAAGCATCTTTTCTTCCTGTGCAAGTGTGATGCCAAGAGACTGGGCGTAGGCAAACTCATTTGCAATCGTTGTGCTTGAGATCGCTGGATTATCGGTATTTAAGGTGACTGCCAGTTCCCGCTTTACAAAATCTGAGAGCGGATAGGTCTTCATATCAGAAACAACCTTCGTTTGGCGGTTGCTGGTGGGGCAAAGTTCAAGAGGAATCTGATTTCCCTTTAAAAGTGACAAAAGTGCATCATCCTCAAAGGCGCGCACACCATGGCCAATGCGACGGGCACCCATCTCAATTGCACAGCGCACACTGTCGGCACCGGCAGCTTCTCCGGCATGCAGTGTAAATGGCACGTCTAGCTTTGATGCAAGGGAAAAAAGTTCTCTATAATCGCTTGTCGCAAACAAGCCTTCTGCACCGGCAAGGTCAAGTGCAGTAATGCCATCGTGAGTTGTCAGATATTCTTTTGCAAGCTGAACTGTTTCCAGATTGGCTTTTTCACGTTCCAGTCCACGCATGCAGCAGAGAATGATGCTGCTAGAAAGATGAGACCGAGAAAGTCCATCAAGGGCAGCTTCAATGACCTTGCGCTGGCTTAAGCCTCTTTGCATAAAGGATTGAGGGGCAAATCGAAGCTCTGCATAGATGACATTTTGTGCGATCAGCTTTTCTTGAACTAGATAAAAAGCCTCGCTGATGCTTTCCTTTGTCTGTAATAGTGAGATTGGAAGATCAAAGCGGCGCAAATATTCGTTTAAGTCCTCGCAGTCAGGAGGGATGCTAAGAAGCTTAGAAAGCTCGGCATCGGAGGATGAGGGAAGCGTTTGATTTTGAAGTTTTGCAAGTACTTTTGCAATATCTAGTGTAATTGCACCGTCAAGATGTAAATGTAAGTCAATAAAATGTGTTGGAAGTGTAATCTTTTTTGTGGACATAACAAACCTACCTTTCGTATCAGTAGAATAAGTGTACGCCTTATCACAAAAAAAATCAAGAAGTTAAAAATTGAAATAGAAAATTGACAGATCGCGTACAGCGAAGTAGAATAAAAACTGAAATTGACTTAAAATACAAAATTGACTGTATAACAGTCAAGAAGGAGGAAGTATGGCAAAGTGGTTGAAAGATGCAGTTTTCTATGAGATTTATCCACAGTCTTTTCAGGATACCAACGCAGATGGAATCGGTGATTTTCAGGGAATCATTGATCGTCTAGACTATATTAAGGAGTTGGGTTGCAATGCTATTTGGATGAATCCATGCTTTGAATCTCCATTTGGCGATGCTGGTTATGATGTGTCCGATTATTACACAGCAGCACCGCGTTATGGAACCAATGGGGATTTGAAGAGACTGTTTGATGAAGTTCACAAGAGAGGAATGCATATTCTTCTGGATCTGGTTCCTGGACACACGTCAGTAGAACATCCGTGGTTTAAGGAATCACTTAAGGCACAGAAAAATCCATATACCGATCGCTATATCTGGACAGACAATATCTGGGAGCAGCCAGAGGGAATTGCCTCGATCAAGGGTATTTCGGACAGAGACGGTTGTTGCGTGGTAAATTTCTTTTCCCATCAGCCGGCATTAAATTATGGTCACTATATCTGTGAGCGTCCGTGGCAGCAGCCGATGGATGCAGAGGGACCGAAGGCAACAATTGTTGAGATGGAAAAGGTTATGCGCTTTTGGCTTCAGATGGGCTGTGATGGCTTTCGTGTCGATATGGCAGGCTCACTTGTAAAAAATGACCCGGATGGACTTGGAACCATCCGCCTGTGGCAGACCATTCGCCCATTTCTTGATAAAGAATTTCCAGAGGCAGCGATGGTATCAGAGTGGGGTGAGCCAGATAAGTCACTTCAGGCAGGCTTTGATATGGACTTTTTGCTGCATTTTGGACCATCTCACTACAACGACCTGTTTCGCTGTGAGGAGCCATATTTTTCCGCTAGAGGAAAGGGTAGCGCGGCAGCCTTTGTAAAAAATTATAAGGAGAGCCGCAAAAAGGCAGGAAAGAAGGGATTAATCTGTATTCCATCTGGAAACCATGATATGGATCGTCTGGCGAGAACCTTGCATGGCGATGAGTTAAAGGTTGCATTTGCATTCCTTCTGACAATGCCAGGTGCGCCATTTATCTATTATGGAGATGAGATTGGTCTTCGTTATGTCGAAAATCTGGTATCAGTTGAGGGCGGCTACAGCCGTACCGGTTCTCGTTCTCCAATGCAGTGGAATCACGGGGTGAATTTAGGATTCAGCAATGCATCACCAGAAAAACTGTATATTCCGACCGATGATAAGCCGAACAGTCCGACAGTAGAGGATCAGATGAAAGATCCAAATTCATTGTATTACGAGGTGAAAAAGCTGATTGCGCTTCGAAGAGAACATAGTGCTTTGTTAAGCGATGGCGATATTGAGTTTGTATCAGATGGAGCAGATGGATCACCGCTTGCCTATATTAGAAGCAGTGCAGATGAGAAAATTTTGGTTGTCGTAAATCCTGCCGATCGTGAGGCTGTTTTGAATGTGCCGGGTGATTGGAAAGAAACTCTCTATGAGATTGGCGGCGCAGTGGTCGTAGAGGATGGTAAGATTGTGATCCCATCAAAGTCAGCAAACTTACTGCGATAAAATAAAACATTCACAAATATAGTTTTACAAATGTGGTGTTTTACCTTATTTGATAGAAAAAAATACAAGATTTGAGGAAAATTCATGATATATTTTCAGTGTGATTACGAGGAAGGCTGTCATCCAGCCATTTTAAAAAGACTTAATGAGACAAATCTGGAGCAGACGGTAGGATACAGTATGGATCCGTACTGTGCGAGTGCAAGAGAAAAGATTAAAAAGGCGGTTGGAAGACCGGATGCCGATGTGCATTTTCTTGTTGGCGGAACGCAGACTAATATGACTGTCATCGCGGCAGCGTTAAAGCCGTGGCAGGGCGCAATCTGTGCCGATACAGGTCATATTGCGTGCCATGAAACTGGAGCAGTCGAGGCAACTGGTCACAAGGTATTGGCACTTTCATCAGAGGATGGAAAGATTACAGCAGCTCAGATTGAGGAGACTGTGAAGAAGCACTATGAAGACGGCAGCCGTGAGCATATCGTACAGCCAGGTATGGTATATATTTCATTTCCGACTGAAAGCGGAACACTTTACAGCAAGCAGGAACTGACTGATATATATGCAGTCTGCAAAGCACATGATATGCCGCTTTTTATTGACGGTGCACGCCTTGGCTATGGCTTACAGAGTCCGGCATGTGATGTTACACTGCCAGAGCTTGCTAATCTTTGTGATGTATTTTATATCGGCGGAACAAAGTGCGGTGCGCTTTTCGGTGAGGCTGTTGTCATTTTGAAGGAATCACTTAAAAAGGATTTTCGCTATATGATTAAGCAGCGCGGCGGCATGTTTGCAAAGGGTCGTCTGTTAGGCATTCAGTTTGATACGCTGTTTACAGACGGTTTGTATGAAGCGATTTGCGGCGAGGCTGTAAAAAAGGCAATGATTCTGCGTGAGGCGTTTTTGGCAAAAGGAATTTCCATGTATGGAAGCTCTATGACAAATCAGCAGTTTCCGATTTTAACAGATGCACAAAAAGAAGCACTGGCGAAAGATTTTGCCTTTGAATATTGGGGAGAAGCAAAAGATGGCAAATCGATTGTTCGTTTTTGCACAAGCTGGGCAACAAATGATGCGCAGATCAAGGCACTGACAGATGCAATTGCTGCACTGTAAGAGATAACTAACAGCAAGCAATTCTATATGACTTTAAATAGTTACAAAAAAAGGACCTTTGGCAAAAAGCCATTGGTCCTTCTTTTTGTAAAATTAGTCATTATATCCGTTTGGATTCTTTGTCTGCCAGTTCCAGGAATCTGCGCACATCTCATCAATGTCATACTGTGCAGTCCAGCCAAGCTCGGCAGCAGCCTTATCGCACTTAGAGTAGCAGGTTGCAATATCACCAGCACGGCGAGGTTTGATCACATACGGAAGCTTTTTGCCGCATGCCTTCTCGAATGCATGGATGACATCAAGAACGCTGTAGCCCTTTCCAGTACCAAGGTTGTAAATGTTAACACCGTCTTTGTCGGCTAACTTCTGGATTGCCTTTACATGGCCTCTTGCAAGGTCTACTACATGAATGTAGTCACGAACACCGGTTCCGTCTGGTGTATCGTAGTCATCTCCGAATACGTTGATGCACTGAAGCTTTCCAATTGCAACCTGAGCAACATATGGAAGCAGGTTGTTCGGAATACCCTTTGGATCCTCACCGATCAGGCCGCTCTTATGAGCACCGATTGGATTGAAGTAGCGAAGCAGGATTACATTCCACTCTGGGTCAGCAGTGTGAATATCAGTTAATACCTGCTCAAGCATCCACTTGGTCCAGCCATATGGGTTAGTTGCAGTACCCTTCGGGCAGTTTTCAGTAATCGGGATCTCAGCTGGAGAACCATATACAGTAGCAGAAGAGCTAAAGATAATGTTCTTAACGCCGTGATTGCGCATCTCATCACACAGAATCAGTGTGCCGGACATGTTGTTAGTGTAGTACTCGATTGGCTTTACAACAGATTCGCCGACAGCCTTGAGACCTGCAAAGTGGATGACTGCGTCAATTTTTTCATTATCGAAGATTGCCTTTACACCCTCACGGTCTAACATGTCAGTCTGGTAGAAAGTAACCTTCTTTCCGGTGATCTGCTCGATGCGTTCAACGGCCTTTATGTTGGCGTTGTACAGGTTGTCCATGATGACAACATCATATCCCTCGTTCAACAGTTCGACGCAGGTATGGCTGCCGATATAGCCGGCGCCACCGGTAACTAAAATCTTCATGATAACCCCATTTCTGCGCTGCGATAAATAATAAATAGTAGTATCGTGTGTAATAAAATATTTAGTAGGCGTACAGACAATTTGGCCGCAGCGCTAGCCGATTGCCTTAACGTGCATTTGGAAATCGTCTTGACTTTCCTCTACTTACAATTATAATGAGAGAGGAATGGTATGGCAACAACTATTTTCGAAAAAATTATAAGTATTTTGAGGTTTCTATGCAATTAAAAATTAATAATGAGAAAAAAGAACTGAAATTTCACGGAAGCTATGAATTTCCAGTGTTTGTCAGCCATGAAGTGCTGTCTAATTACGAGAGAGGCGCATTTGCCTGGCACTGGCATCCGGAGGTGGAGTTAACTTATATTGAGGAGGGACAAATCGAATATCAGGTAAATGACACTGTATATTGCCTTAAGGCAGGAGAAGGACTTTTTTGCAATGCAAATGCACTTCACACTGGTCATATGCTGAATCAGGGAGACTGCCGCTATCTTTCCGTTACATTTCATCCGCGAATGATTTATGGCTTTGAGGGAAGTGCAGTTGACAAAAAATATGTAGAGCCTGTAACAAGAAATGATTTGCTTGGAGGACTACATCTTGTGCCAGATACTGAGTGGCAAAAACAGGTACTTTTGTCGATTCAAACTATTGTGACAGATTATGAGGGTCATTTGCCAGGATTTGAGCTTGCAATTTGTCAGACACTTTTGCAAATATGGAATACATTGTATACAAACGTATGGAGTGAAATTTCGCCAGATCCATCGGCTCAGTACAAAGATATTGAGCGTCTTAGAAAGACGATTACTTATTTGCAGGAGCATTATCATGAGCGTGTGACTCTTGGAGCTATCGCAGAAAATGTTAATATCTGCGCGAGTGAATGCTGCCGTTTTTTCAAGCGTCATATGAATCAGACGATATTTGAATATTTGCTGGAATACCGCATTGAGAAAAGTCTGCCCCTTTTGATCAAGGGAGAAGACAGCATCACATCGATTGCCCAGATGGTTGGATTTTCTAATCCTGCCTATTTTGGAAAGGTATTTCATCAGGTGATGAGATGCTCACCGAGCGATTATCGAAAGTCTTTCATTTCAAAGACACAGAAAGTATAGTCAGACGATATGACAAAAGTTCCCTAAAGACATCATAATATTTTGTCGATATAGGGAACACAAGTTTGTATTGCGTGAAAAAACTGGAAAAATTTTTTCAAAGTTGCAAAAGCACCCACTACAATTGTGAATTCGATAGACACCAAATACAGTATAAATACATTGACAAAAGCACAAGATGTTGTATAATAGTGAGGAACAAATTGATTAAGGGGGCTGCATAATGAAGATTATTAAAAGAAGCGGAGCAGAGGCAATCTTTGACGCAAATAAGATTGCACAGGCCGTGAAAAAGGCCAATGACAGCGTGGTTGAGGCTGAAAGACTGAGCTATCATCAGATCGCTCATATTGTGGAAAAAGTAGAGAAGCAGTGCCTTGCAGTGAATCGTTCCTTAAACGTGGAAGAAATACAGGATCTTGTGGAGAATGCCATTATGCGTGAGCAGGCCTTCTCTGTAGCGCGAAATTATGTAAGGTATCGTTATGAGCGCGAGTTAGCCAGAACACACAATACAACTGATGAACGTATCAAGAGTATTCTTGAGTGCAACAACGAAGAGGTAAAGCAGGAAAACTCAAATAAGAATCCGACTGTAAACAGTGTACAAAGGGACTACATTGCAGGTGAGGTAAATAAGGATTTTACAAGAAGATTTTTGCTGCCAGAGGATATTGTGGAGGCACATGATGCTGGAATCATTCATTTCCATGATACAGATTATTATGCACAGCACATGCACAACTGTTGTCTGATTAATCTTGAGGACATGCTGCAAAATGGCACTGTAATCAGTGAGACTATGCTTGAAAAGCCAAAGAGCTTTTCCACTGCATGTAACATTGCAACACAGGCCATCGCACAGGTAGCCAGCTCACAGTATGGCGGACAGAGTATTTCACTGGCACATCTTGCACCTTTTGTACAGATCAGCCGTGAGAAATTCCGTCGTATGGTTCACAAGGAGATGGAAGAAGCAGGAATCCCGGTAACAGAGGAGCAGATCAATCTTATCGCAGAAAAGCGTGTAAAGGAAGAGATTAACCGTGGTGTTCAGGTAATTCAGTATCAGGTTATCACGCTTATGACAACAAATGGACAGGCACCGTTTATTACAGTATTTATGTATATTGATGAGGTACCGGAAGGTCAGACAAGAGAGGATCTTGTAGCGATTATCGAGGAGATGCTTCATCAGCGTATCAGAGGTGTCAAGAATGAGAAGGGTGTATGGATTACACCGGCATTCCCTAAGCTGATTTACGTACTCGAAGAGGATAATATTCACGAGGACAGCAAGTATTATTATCTGACAAAGCTTGCTGCAGAGTGTTCAGCGAAGAGACTTGTTCCAGATTATATTTCCGAGAAGGTTATGAAGGAACTCAAAGATGGAAACTGCTATCCATGTATGGGATGTCGTTCCTTCCTGACTGTATATCATGATGAAAATAATAAGCCAAAGTTTTATGGCCGTTTCAATCAGGGTGTTGTCACAATCAATCTTGTTGATGTTGCATGTTCATCAGGAAAGGATAAGGATCGTTTCTGGAAGATCTTTGATGAGCGTCTTGAACTGTGTCACCGTGCATTAATGTGTAGACATAATCGTTTAAAGGGAACACCGTCTGATGTTGCACCTATTTTGTGGCAGTATGGTGCACTAGCTCGTTTAAAGAAGGGCGAGACGATTGATAAGCTGTTATATAATGGCTATTCAACAATTTCCTTAGGCTATGCAGGTTTATGTGAGTGTGTTAAGTACATGACAGGAACAAGCCATACTGATCCTAAGGCAACTCCATTTGCACTTGAGATTATGAAGCATATGAATGATGCATGTGCAAAGTGGAAGGCAGAGCATAACATTGATTTTAGCTTGTATGGAACACCGCTTGAGTCCACTACATATAAGTTTGCAAAGTGTCTGCAGAAGCGTTTTGGACTGATTCCTGGAATCACAGATAAGAATTACATCACAAACAGCTATCATGTTCATGTAACAGAAAAGATCAATGCATTTGATAAGCTGAAGTTCGAGTCACAGTTTCAGAAGTTGTCTCCAGGTGGTGCAATCAGCTATGTTGAGGTTCCAAACATGCAAAACAATATCGATGCTGTTCTTTCTGTCATGAAATATATTTATGAAAATATCATGTATGCCGAGTTAAATACAAAGAGTGATTATTGTCAGGTATGCGGCTACAATGGAGAGATACAAATTGTATCAGATGATGACGGAAAGCTTGTATGGGAGTGTCCAAATTGTGGAAACCGCAATCAGGATAAGATGAATGTCGCAAGACGTACATGCGGCTACATCGGAACTCAGTTCTGGAATCAAGGAAGAACACAAGAGATTAAGGAACGTGTATTGCATCTGTAAGCTGCACATCTGTAAACATATGCGAATCTGTAAATTAATATAGTGTAAGAGAGACGTGTTGGGATTTTTATCTCATACACGTCTTTTCTTTCATCTTGCCAAGTGCCTTTTTCCATGTTATACTAAAGCGAACATGCCTTTTTGTTTTGAGGGTGTATTAAAGGAGAATGAAATGATTTCCTATATTTCAGGAGTATATGCCGGACACAGCACAGATGCCGTGGTAATTGAGTGCGGCGGAATTGGTTTTTGTATCCGGGTACCGGAGACTGTTTTGAATCGCCTTCCGGCAAAGAATAGCGAATTTAAACTGTATACATATCTTCATGTGAAGGAAGATGCTATGCAGCTATATGGTTTTATAAGTAAAGAGGAACAGGAAATGTTTGAGCTGCTGATTGGTGTCAGCGGTATTGGCCCGAAGGGAGCACTTGGCATTTTGTCAGCATTGTCAATGGACACACTTCGTTTTGCAATTTATGCACAGGATGCAAAGACGATTGCAAAGGCACCTGGCATTGGAATTAAGACAGCCCAGAAAATGATTCTTGAGTTAAAGGATAAAATTTCGCTTGCAGATACTCTTGGAGAGCAGTCTGCTATGGTTTCAGCTGGTGCTGTGGATTCGAAAACTAATGCAAATCGTGCTGAGGCAATTGAGGCATTGACGGCACTTGGCTTTAGTGCATCTGAGGCAGTCAAAGCAGTCTCTGGAGTTAAGGATATTGAGACACTAAGTACAGAAGCAATAATTAAGGCTGCGTTAAAGAAAACATTGTAAAAACCGCGGTGTCAGAAATTGTGTCTGCAGTGTCTGCTGTATATCTGGCCGAATAACTGCGAAGAAAAGAACAGAGGAACAACATGGAAAGAAGAATTATCACGACCCAGCTCGAAGAAAATGAAAACGTGCTGGAAAACCATCTCAGGCCGCAGTATCTGTCAGAGTATATCGGACAGGAAAAAGCCAAGGAGATTTTGAAAGTATATATAGAGGCAGCAAAGAAGCGAAAAGAAGCACTAGATCATGTGCTTTTATATGGTCCTCCGGGACTAGGAAAGACGACACTTGCCGGAATTATTGCAAATGAGATGGGCAGCAATATTAAAATTACGTCAGGTCCAGCCATTGAAAAGCCAGGCGATATGGCAGCTATTTTAAACAGCCTGTCTGAAAATGATGTGCTTTTTGTTGATGAAATTCATCGCCTGAGCCGTCAGGTCGAGGAAGTTTTATATCCGGCAATGGAGGATTTTGAGATTGATATAATGATCGGAAAGGGCGCGACAGCACGTTCTATCCGTTTAGACCTGCCTAAATTTACATTAGTGGGTGCAACAACAAGAGTTGGTCTTTTAACAGCACCTCTTCGTGACAGATTTGGTGTTGTGCATAAGCTTGATTTTTATACGACAAATGAGCTTGTGCAAGTGCTTGAGCGTTCTGCTAATGTACTGGATGTTACGCTTGAGAAAGAAGGTGCGTTAGAGCTTGCTCGCCGCTCAAGAGGAACACCGCGTCTTGCAAACCGTCTGTTAAAGCGTGTGCGTGATTTTGCGCAGGTACGTTATGACAGTGTTATCACAAAAGAAGTTGCAGAGTATGCACTTGATCTTCTTGAGGTAGATCGCCTTGGACTTGACAAGGGAGACCGCGCAATTTTAGAGACAATTGCAGATAAGTTTGGCGGTGGTCCGGTGGGATTAGATACAATCGCAGCTGCATTAGGCGAAGATTCAGGCACGATTGAGGACGTTTATGAGCCATATTTGATTCAAAACGGACTGATTGAGCGTACACCAAGAGGAAGAGCAATCACACGTTTAGCTTATGAGCACCTTCACAGACCGGTGCCTAAAGTATGAGATTTTTGAGGGTTTTAAGAACATGGAAAGAAATAGTACAGATGTTATAATAGAAGATAAGGTGTATAAGATCAGCACCGATCAGGACGCATCCTACGTAAGAGAGCTTGCAGAGTATATTAATGAAAAAATGGAGCTTTTGCATCGTCAGTCAGCGTACAGCAAGCAGGCAAATGCTTTTCGCCAGATCATTTTGCTTATGAATATGGCAGATGATTACTGTCACATGAAGCAGCAGGCAGAGGAAGCAACAAGAAAGTACGAGCAGCAGGAAGCAGAATTTTACAATATGAAGCGCGAGATGGTCAATATGCAGATGACAATAGCAAGCTTAAAAAAGCAGCTGCAGGAGAAGCCCAAGACACAGGCAGTATGTCCATATCTGCAGTCGTTAGCAAAAGAGACAGAGGCAAAAAATACACAGACCGCGCAGACATCACAAGAGAAAAAACAATATCCGCCGTATGGATCATTCGCAAACAGTGCAGTGGCACACAAGAAAAAATAAACTATAGAAAAGCCCGGGCAGTGTGCCGGGGCTTTGTGCTTTAAGTCAATAGTTATTAATTAAAGATAATTTACAAGGAAAGGCAGGCATAAAAGATGAAACAAATAGCAGAGCTGCTTGCACCAGCCGGGTCTGTAGAGACGATGTACGCGGCCTTTGCAGCAGGTGCAGATGCTGTATATATAGGAGGAAGCCGCTTTGGAGCGAGAGCCTATGCAGACAATGCAGAGAGTGAATCACTTTTAGATGCGATTGATTATGCGCATTTGCATGGAAAAAAATTATATCTTACTGTCAACACGTTATTAAAAGAACAGGAAATGGATGAACTGTATGAGTATCTTTTGCCTTTTTATCGCCAGGGACTTGATGCAGTGATTGTGCAGGATTTTGGTGTCTTTCGCCGTGTGCGTGAGTGGTTTCCGGATCTGGCGATTCATGCCAGCACACAGATGATAATGAGCGGAGAGCTTTCAGCAGAAAAATTAAAAGAACTCGGTGCAACGCGTATAGTAACACCACGTGAGCTTTCACTTAATGAGATTCGCAGCATTCATAAAAGCTGTGATCTTGAAATTGAGAGCTTTGTGCATGGAGCACTTTGCTATTGCTACTCAGGTCAGTGTCTGTTTTCAAGTATTGTAGGCGGACGAAGCGGCAACAGAGGACGCTGTGCGCAGCCATGTCGTATGGCGTATAGCGTTGAACAAAATGGAAAAGTGATTTTGCCGCAGCAAAAGGGCTATATTTTAAGTCCAAAGGATCTATGTACAATAGAAATTTTACCCAAACTTATAGAGGCAGGAGTGTATTCACTTAAAATTGAAGGAAGAATGAAAAAGCCAGAGTACACAGCAGGTGTAGTCAGCATTTACCGCAAGTATCTTGATCGTTATCTGGCAAATCCCAAAGCATCATATCGTGTGTCTGAGGCAGACAAGAAGCATTTGCTTGGTCTGTTTAACAGAAAAGGATTTACAGATGGCTATTATACAAGACATAACGGCACTTCCATGATAACATATACGGCACCTGATTTTCGTGCAGGAGAGGATGTATTCCTTGAAAAGATCCGTACCGACTATATTGGAACAAAATTGAAAGAAAATATAAAAGGAACGGTAAAGATTTATCAGGGAAAACCTGCTATACTATCTGTGACTGCGGCTGCAGCGTGTGAAGATGGTAATGTGAGCGTGCTGCAAAAAAAAGAGATTACTGTCAGTGCAGGCATGGTGCAGGAAGCAAAAAGCCGTCCGCTCACAAAGGAAGCGATTCAAAAGCAAATGGAAAAGCTTGGCGATACTGATTTTTCATGGGAGTCTCTTATGATTGAGACAGATGAAGCATCATTTTGCCCAGTTGGTGTGCTAAACGAGCTTAGAAGAGCAGGAGTACAGTCAATCAAAGATGAGCTTCTTAAAGTATGGCACAGAGAATCTGTCATATCAGGAGAGACTTTCAAAGAGAAAGCACAGAAGACAGTGACAGATGTGCAAGGTTTGGCATTGATTTGGCATGCATCGGCTGAGACAAAAGAGCAATTTGAAGTGCTTTTATCGCAGGATTGGATTAGTCAGGTGACAATTGACAGTCATATATGTGAGCCAGATCAATATGAGAAATTCGTGCAAAAAGCACATCAGGCAGGAAAAATGTGTTTCTTATATTTGCCAAAGGTCTTTCGTCAGGAGAATGAGCCATGGTATTTAGAGCATAAAGAAATCATTAGTGCTGCAGGCTTTGATGGTATTTTGGCTTCTACGCCGGAGGCGTGGCTATTTGCGCAGAAGTATCTGCTGCCAGGAAAGGTATCAGCTGATCATAGTTTGTATAGCTGGAATACACAGGCTGCGAAGGAGCTTTCTTCATGGGGAAATCAATACAGGACGCTTTCTGTTGAGCTAAATAGAAAAGAGTTGGAAGCATCGGCAGATTTGACAAGCGAACTTATTGTGTATGGCAGGCTTCCAATGATGGTGTCTGCACAGTGTATTTGTAAAAATACGATTGGATGTAAAAAACAGCCAGTAGAACTGACACTTGTAGACCGAATGAGAAACCGTTTTCCTGTTAAAAATAATTGCAGGGAATGTTATAACGTGATTTATAACAGTCTGCCGCTGTCTCTGGCCGATCAGTGGTCGTCTGTGCGTACACTTTCGCTTCGCAGTGTAAGATTAAGTTTTACTACAGAAACACAAACGCAGATGGCAGAGGTATTAGCTGTATACAAAGAGCTTGCTAAGACAGGAAAGACGTCGGCAAAACTTGAAAATACAACACGCGGTCATTATAAAAGAGGCGCTGAGTAAAAAAAGGTCAGCAGTATACTAGACAACGAAAGGGAAGAATAGATGACAACATTATTAACGAGTGTATGTAAATATTCGATGATCATTGTGATGATCTTATATACGGTGCTGGCATTTTGGTCACTTCGATATAAGAGTGTTGAAAATATGAGAGGGTGTTATTGGGGAATGAACCTTTTGACCTTTTCATTTTTGACACTAGGTTTTGCTGTGATCGCAGTGAAAGAGAGAAACATATTGATAGTGGGCTACTATGCAGCTATTATGCTTTATTTTATGGTGTATCTACTTGTATACCGCCATATGTACAAAAAAGCAAATTTAGCGCTGCTAAGCCATATGCTTATGTTTTTGTCAATTGGTTTTATACTGCTTACAAGGCTAAATCCAAAGCAGTCAATAAAGCAGTATATTATAGTAGTAGGTTCCTCTGTGCTTACACTAATAGTTCCCAAAATGTTTGCAAAACTGAAGGCTGCACGTAACTGGGCAATTGTGATGGGCATCATCGGTATTTTGATGCTTGGCATAGTGCTTGTGCTTGGTAAAATTACAAGAGGTGCAAATCTTTACATCAATCTGGGATTTTTCAGCTTTCAGCCGTCTGAGTTTGTAAAGATAAGCTTTGTATTGCTGATTGCGGTACTGCTTCGTGAGCGCACAGATATAAAGCGTGTACTTTTGTCAGCAGTAATCGCAGCAGTTCACGGAATAATTCTTGTTGCCTCAAGAGACCTTGGTGCTGCACTCATTTTCTTTGTTTCTTACTTGATGATGTTATATGTGGCAACGAAACAGAAAGCTTATCTTTTTATTGGATTGATTGTCGGCTTTTTTGCCTGCATCGCAGCGTATTATCTGTTTGCCCATGTGCGTGTGCGTGTTCAGACATGGCTTCATCCATTTGCTGATTTTTACGGAAAAGGAAATCAGATTGGAAATTCCTTGTTTGGAATTGGAACAGGCGGATGGTTCGGACAGGGACTTTACAAAGGACAGCCATCTAAAACACCAGAGGTTATCATGGACTGTATCTTTACAGCAGTCTGCGAGGAGCTTGGCGGTATCATTGGCATTTGTCTGATTTTAATTTGTATTGCATGTCTGTTAATGTTTATTGCAGTCGCAGCAGAGCTGTATCTTCCATTTTATAAGCTGATTGGAATTGGTCTTACAGCCATATATGGCACACAGGTCTTTTTGACAATCGGAGGCGGAATTAAATTTATTCCGCTTACAGGTGTAACACTTCCACTAGTCAGCTATGGAGGAAGCTCTGTGTTAAGTACATTTATTATTTTTGGAATCATGCAGGAACTGTATATCAAACGTCAGAATGAGGTGGAAAGACTTGAGAGAATCAAAGAAAGAGTCCATTATTAACGAGAAAGAAGCAGCTGTAAAGAAAAACGAAGAAGTAAAACCAGAAAAAAAGAATGAAGAAACAGCTGAAGAGAAACAGGAGCAAAAGCCAGAAATCAAAAAAGAAAAAATAAAACAAGAAGAAATAAAACAAGAACCAAAGGCGCAGAAAAAAGTAAAAAACACCACTAAAAAAGGGGTAAAAAAAGAAAAAAAGCCGACAAGCCGCCAGTATGAAATTAAAGTGTCAGGTACAATTTTAGTATCACTGCTTGGTGCAATGCTTTTGTATTTTATTTATTTTGAGGTGAAAGGAAAGGATGATGTTCTTTCAAGTAAATATAATACAAGACAGCAAAATATGGCACAGCTGATTCGAAAGGGTGATATTGTTACAAGTGATGGTGTTGTAGTGGCGACTACGCAGACAAGAGAGGATGGAACTGAGGTGCGCGCATATCCATACACAAATTGGTATGCGCATACAGTAGGTTATTCCGTGCTTGGTGGCTATGGTCTTGAAGATACTCAGAAGTTAAATCTTCTGACAAGTCATGTTGATTTTTGGACAAAGTTAAAAAATGAGTTTCTTGGTGTTAAGACACAGGGAGATACGCTTGTGACAACACTTGATTCTGGTTTGCAGGATTTTTGTTATAGACAACTTGATGGAAAGACAGGCTCAATTACTGTGGTGGAGCCATCTACTGGAAAGATTTTGGCTATGGTTTCTTCGCCTAATTTTGATCCAAACACAGTAGAGGAGCAATGGAGCTGGCTGACATCAGAGGAAAATACAACGCAGAACATGATGAATCATGCAACGCAGGGAACTTATCCTCCGGGATCTACCTTTAAGCTTATTACATTGCTTGAATATATTCGTGAAAATCCAGATACATGGCAGGATTTTCACTATACTTGCACCGGAACATATACAAACGGTGATTACGTTGTAAACTGTCATGATGGTGTTGCGCATGGAGAACTGGATATTTATGGAATTTTAGGTATGTCGTGCAATGGCGCGTTTGATACGATAGCACAGACACTTAATTCAACAAAATGGCAGAAGCTGGCAGAGGATTTTGGATACAATCAAAGTGACAGAAGTCAGGTGGATTTCCCGTACAAAAAGAGCCATTTTGATATTGCCTCAGATGACAGCGTGTGGTCAAGAATGCAGCTTGCCATTGGACAGGGAACAACAACTGTAACACCGTTATTAAATCTGATGATATATGCAGCTATCGCAAATGATGGTGTAATGATGACACCTTATCTGGTAGATCACTATCTGGATGCAGATGGAAATGTTGTAGAACAGACAAAACCAAAGGCGCTGCGCAGTGTGTGCACAAAGGCAGAAGCAGAACTGATGGATGAATTTCTAACATATGTTATTACAAATGGAACGGCAGCAGCCGGAGGCAGCCAATATGCGAGAGTATCTGGAAAAACAGGATCAGCGCAGTATGATTCCACAAAAAATTATCATGCATGGTTCTGTGGTTATGGAACAAATGATGTAAGTGAAATCGCAGTATGTGTCATGATTGAAAAGGGCGGTGCCGGCGGAATTGTTGCAGCACCGGTTGCGGGACAAATTTTTGATTATTATTTCAGCAGATAAAAAAAACCTTGAAACTGTATGCATTTTCAAGTATACTTATTTTATATGATGCCAGGGCAGAGATTTGCCCTGGCCAAAACACACCATAGTCAGGAGGAATTGCAATGATAGAAGCAACGAGCTGTGGCGGTGTGGTGATATTTCGCGGTAAAATTTTAGTCTTATATAAGAATTACAAGAGCAAGTATGAAGGCTGGGTATTACCGAAGGGAACCGTTGAACCCGGAGAGGAGCATTGGCAGACAGCGCTGCGCGAGGTACGGGAAGAAACAGGTGTCGAGGCATCCATTGTGAAATATATCGGTGTAAGTGAGTATACATTCCATGTACCGCAGGATATTGTAGAAAAAGAAGTGCACTGGTATCTAATGATGGCAGACAGTTACTACAGTAAGCCGCAGAAGGAAGAGTATTTTGTAGATTCCGGATATTATAAGTATCATGAGGCGTATCATCTGCTGAAGTTTTCAAATGAAAAGCAGATACTCGAGAGAGCGTACAATGAATACCTGAATCTGAAACGGGATAATTTGTGGGGAATCCACAGAATTAACCGTATCGGATAAGGTATGCAGACGTTTTGCATTGACATAATAGATCAGACAGGATAAGGTGAGAGTATGAGATTTCGACCATGTATTGATATCCATAATGGTATCGTGAAGCAAATTGTTGGAAGTTCTTTGAAGGATGAGAATGATCAGGCATCAGAGAATTATGTGGCAAATCGTGATGCATCGTGGTTTGCAAAGCGTTATAAGCAAGATGGATTGCAGGGAGGACATGTGATTCTTTTGAATCCACAGTCCTCCCCGTATTATGAAAAGACAAAAAAGCAGGCACTTGAAGCACTGCATGCATATGAGGGAGGATTGCAGGCTGGCGGCGGTATCACTCCAGATAATGCACTTGATTTTTTGCGCGCAGGTGCATCTCATGTAATTGTCACATCATATGTATTTAACGATGGATGTATTCAGTATGACCGTTTGAAAAAACTGACACAGTTAGTTGGAAAACAAAGGCTAGTTCTTGATGTAAGCTGTAGAAAGATAGATGAAGGCTACTGTATCATGACAGACCGTTGGCAGAAGTTTACAAAGGAAGTAGTTACACTGCCATTATTGGAGGAGTTGTCTGCATATTGTGATGAATTTTTAGTACATGCTGTCGATGTAGAAGGCAAAAATGGAGGAATAGAGACGGGACTTGTTAGGATGCTGTCTGATTATGACGGTATTCCTGTTACATATGCCGGAGGAGTTCATAGTTGGGATGATATTGAGCTTCTCAAAAAACTGGGCAAAGGAAAGATTGATATGACAATTGGAAGTGCACTTGATTTGTTTGGCGGAACATTGTCATATGAGCGTCTTGCGGCGATGCATTTTTAACGAAAAGGAGAAAAAATGGATAACACAAATATTCTTTATGGAAAAAAATGGGCAGTTTGCGGTGATAGTTTTACAAATGGAGATTTTTCCGGAGGATATAGCGAGACATTTGAAGATGGTCCGTTTGCCGGAAAATATAAGACATATGGTTATTTAATAGCTGAAAGAAATCAGATGACAGTGCAGCATTTGGCAGTAGGTGGCCAGACAATGGCGATGCCGCCTGTTCCAGGCACTTTTTCCAATTCATTTTCCAATGGAATTTATAAGACTATTGATGAGGATGTTGATTACATCACATTGTACTACGGAATCAATGATTCACACCACAGACCATCATCAACAGGAAGCGATGGCGAAGATCAGACAGGAATAATTCATCTTGGCACGATTGATGATACTGATAATACTACATTTTATGGTGCTTGGAATGTTGTTTTGGAATATCTGATTGCGCATCATCCGTATGCACATATTGGCATTTTAGTGTCAAATGGATGTGAGACTGATGATTATCGTCTGGCAACCATTGAGGTGGCAAAGAAATGGGGCATTCCATATATCGACTTAAACGGAGATGAGCGAACACCAATGATGCATCGCTCTACAAACCCTGCTCATTGTGATCGTGCAAAAGAGCTTCGCATGGAAGCATTTAAGGTGGGAGGAAGAAACTCTCATCCAAATATCAAAGCTCATCTGTATGAGAGTTGGTTCATCGAAGATTTCCTGCGGACATTATAATGCTTTTGTCACAGGTCCATCAATCCCATTAAACTTTTTTTGATGTCAAACAAATCTATGAATCGTACCCTAACGATCACACCATCATCTGAAGTAAACTTGATTTCTTTTTCATGCTCTATCTTTTGACTGACTTTTTCAGTCATTGGATAGAGCATTGTAATATTTTTGGCATTGTATTTTTTCTGGTATGCATACATCTGGTACATATCTGCCTGAGAGATTCCCAAATTTACTTTTTGGCTGGAAAGAAGTTTCCATTTCGTATCACAAATAAAAATGGCGTTGTCACGTTTTCTGGTGATTACAATATCTGGCCGTAATATAAATTTCTTATTAGGCTGTGTGAACAGATAATGTGTGGCATCTTGTATGGAGATTGAAAAATCCTCTGCCGGTAGAAATTTTTTAAACTGCACGGCAACATAGCGCTCAAATAGTGTTTCCATAGGAAACATAAGAGAAAATGCAGCACCAGAGCCAGAAAACGAAGAAAAACTTTTTCCGCTCAAGAAAAGTTGACACCATAGAAGGAGCGTGGAATAGTCCTGGCTATGATTTTTATTAACATATTTAAAGTTCACATTGTTTTTTGAATTGTAATCAAGTCCTATTTTTGAAAAATCACTGGCATAATCTGTAGAAAACGGGACATCACCAAAAGCAGCAAGCAATGTTTTTATATCGTTCTTGTTCCGCAAAGAGCGTGTTTGTTTATATAAAAGCATTAATGTCGATTTGATCAGTCTGTTTTCAGGGCAGTTAGGTGTAAATTCATCAGATTCTGTGAAAACACGTTCTTTATGGGAAATATTGTATTTTTGCTGCTCAGGAAACAAAATTTTTCCCTTAAAATAAGATCTGTTTTCAGCTATGGTTTCATAGTTGCTGCGCAGTCCATGTTTTGCCAAACAAAATGCTTCAACGATAAACATTCGTATGAAGATATCCAAAATCGGCATTTTTTCAATATCGACATCTGTAACTTGCAAGCTTTTATATGAGATATTCGTGAGTGATTTGATCATGTCTGTCACAAGTTTTTTGATTTTTTGATCGCTTTTTTGCGTGTTAGAGACAATCTTTGGTAAGATTTCAATGGCAGTGCCATCATCGAATGTAATAACACCGATATAGTTTTTGGCAGTTATAATCTTGCCGATTTCTTTTCTGAATGAAATCCCCATTAGCTCTAAGGCATTTGTGTCACTGCTTGTGCCGAAAAACTTATGAAACGTATGAGTGGAGCTTACATTTTTACTGGAGAGAATAAAGTTTTCCAGCTGCTCAAATATGGTAGGCGGCAGAGTAGTGTATCCTTCTATTTGTCTGCCTGTGATAAAAGATCCATATTCGCTTATCTGATAAATTGTTTTTGACATATATGATCCTTTCAACTTTAAAAAAATAGATTTTAAATAGAATGGTATGCTTTGATTATTGAAAAAGCTGCTGCATTTATTTTATATTGAAAGGAATCGCCAAGATCAAAATCTGTGCTGCCAAAAAGTGCATCATAGTCAACCACATTTTTAATAATAAACTGTTCGCTCTCATTTACCTTTTTATTGTCTCCAAGTACAAGGCGAATTTTTTCATAGTCCTCATAAAAGTACTCCTGCAGTAGAGGGAGAATTGCACTTTTAAAAATAGAAGCAAGCGTTTCAACCGTTGGATTGTTCTTTAACGGCATGAAATAGGCATGACCAATTGTGTGCTCACGGTCGTAAAGCACGCTGATTTTTTGATTCATGTGTGAGAGAAGTTGTTGAATTGAAAGCTCTTCAACATAAATTTCGCTTAGAACTGATGGATCAGGCTGCATTTCTTTAAATTGAAAACGACGGCGAAGAGCAGTGTCGATTGTAGAGATGGAACGGTCTGCTGTATTCATTGTTCCAATTATGTAAATGTTGTCAGGAACACCGAAAGACTCTTTTGAATATGGAAGTCGAGTATAAGTTCCTTCCAGCTGCCCAATTCGTTTTGAAGGCTCAATCAGCGTGATAAGCTCACCAAAAATCTTTGCAATATTGCCGCGATTTATCTCATCAATAATAAAAACGTGATTAGTTTGAATCGATTGCTTTGCGCGGTCACAGAAATTCTTGAAAAGGCCAGAGGAAACTTTATATTTAACATCAGAAATCACATTATCGCTGTCACTAGTCATTACGGGACGAATGCCTTCGATAAATTCTTCGTAGCTGTATGATTGATGGAATGTGGTAAATTCAATTAGCCCATCTGCCTTATAGTGATGATAGCGTTTTATTATATCCTCTAAAGGTTCATTCACAATATCTGATAATGACTTTTCCTCAATGACTGCAACAGCATAGAGGAGAGTGTGATATGTTTTGCCAGTTCCAGGTGGACCGTAGAGAATCATATTTTTCGGAAGCTCTGCATAGTCTGACGAATTTTCTTTAAAGATATACCAGTCATCGAAGTCATCCATATATTCAACATCTTTTACATTTTTTAGTATTTTGGGTTTTAATATCATATTTACGTATACCTCCACAAAATTAAGAAAGTTATTGCTTAAGTGATACTAATCGTTATGTTAAATGTAATAAAAAAAGTGTTCACAAGTAAAACTACTCATGAACACCTTTTTGGTGCCGGTGGCCGGACTCGAACCGGCACGGATCGCTCCGCGTGATTTTGAGTCACGTGCGTCTGCCATTCCGCCACACCGGCTGACAACATGTAAATAATACCATGCTTTTCAAAAAAAAGCAAGCATTTTTTTGAAAATAGTTGAAGAAAATATAAAAGAATGATATGATAGCCAAAGAAACGTGAGATAAAACTCAGAAAGGAAGAAAAAATGTATAAAGAGTATAGTAATGTATACGTAAATAGCCACCCGCTGGTTCAGCATAAAATTTCTATGCTGAGAAATAAAAATACAGGAACAAATGAGTTCCGTAAGCTTATTGAGGAGATTGCAATGCTGATGGGATATGAGGCATTGAGTGATCTGCCGCTTGAGGATGTAGAGATTGAGACACCTATCGAAACATGTATGACACCTATGATTGCAGGAAAGAAGTTAGCAATTGTTCCTGTTTTAAGAGCTGGTTTGGGAATGGTAAGCGGTATTACCGCACTTACTCCTAGTGCAAAGATTGGTCATATTGGTCTGTATCGTGATGAGGTTACACACGAGCCGCATGAGTATTACTGTAAGCTGCCGTCACCAATCGAGCAGAGAACTATAGTTGTTGTAGATCCGATGCTTGCAACTGGCGGATCAGCAGTTGAGGCAGTTAATTTTATTAAGCAGCATGGTGGAAAGAAGATTAAGTTTATGTGCGTAATCGCAGCACCAGAAGGTATCGAAAGATTAATGAAGGCACATCCAGACATTCAGCTGTATGTTGGACATGTAGATCGCGAGCTGAATGAGAATGCATACATTTGCCCAGGTCTTGGCGATGCAGGCGACCGTATCTTCGGAACAAAATAAAACGTTCTAATTAGAATTGAGCTTTGAGCCGGAGCAATCCGGCTCTTTTTAAACTGGGATGAAGATACTGGTCAATATTAAAGGAGAAAATTTTATGCGCGCAAAAATCAGACAGCTGTTTTGCCTGATAGTTATTGTTATAATTGTTTTAGCAATAGGGGCAGCAGCAATCAATGTCTATATGGTATGGGGGACAAAAGGGCGTATTTTAAAAAAAGATCAGTGGGCAAATTTTAAAGCAGATGGTGTTGTTGTTTTGGGCTGTGCAGTAAGACCAAATAAGGAAGCAAGTCCAATGTTGAATGATCGAATGCAGACAGCGATTTCTTTTTATAAGGAAGCTTCTGCTAAAAAAATGCTTGTCAGTGGAGATAATTTAAATGAAGATTACGATGAAGTATCCGTTATGAAAAAACTTGCAGTGTCAGGCGGAATTGAAGCAGATGAGGTATATATGGATCATACTGGTTTAAATACATATGATACCATTGTGCACAGTCTGGAATTTTTTAATAAGGGATCAACAATTGTAATTGTGACTCAAAGCTATCATCTTTACCGCGCACTTTATTTGGCGCAGCGTATGGGGCTTAATGCATATGGCGTGTCAGCAGACAGCGATATTGTTTACCGCGGGCAATTGTACAGAGAGTTTCGCGAGATGGCAGCAAGACTAAAGGACTTTTGGTATGGTATTACTAAGCCAGAACTTCCAGAATTGGCAAAAGGAATCATTACTTGCAAATCGAAAAAGTTTGACGTATACTATGCGTGAACTGCAACAACTTTGGGAGGACATCTTTATGAATTTTATTTTTATATCGCCTCAGTTTCCAACCAACTATTACCATTTTTGTGCGGAGCTGAAGAACAACGGAGTAAATGTTTTAGGAATCGGTGACAGTGCCTATGATTCCTTGCCATATAGCCTAAAAAATGTACTTACCGAGTATTATAAGGTAGAGTCCATGGAAAACTATGATCAGATGATGCGCGCAGTCGCTTATTTCACTTTTAAATATGGCCGTATTGATTGGCTTGAGAGCAATAATGAGTACTGGCTGACACAGGATGCCAGACTGCGCACAGATTTTCATATCACCAGTGGTTTTCAGCTAAATGAGATTGAGACTTTTAAGTCCAAGAAGCACATGAAGGAATATTACAAAAAGGCAGGTGTTCCGGCAGTGGAGTGCTACAAAATTGGCTCTCGCGAAGGCTGCTTTTCTTTTGCAGCAAAGTATGGCTATCCAATTGTAGTAAAGCCAGATAATGGTGTTGGTGCACAAAATACTTATCGCATCTCAAATGATCAGGAGCTTGATCAATTTTTTGCAGAAACAGACAGAGAAGGATATTTAGCAGAACCGTATGTAGATGGTACGATCTGTTCCTATGATGCGATCATCAACAGCAAGGGAGATGTTCTTTTTGAATCTGGAAATGTGACTCCTGTGTCTATTATGGATATTGTAAATAATAAGGCAGATGCTTATTTTTACATAGAAAAGCAGCTGCCAGATGATGTGCGCGATGCAGGAAGACGATGCGTAAAAGCATTTGATGTAAAGAGCCGTTTTATTCATTTTGAGTTTTTCCGTCTGAATAAGGACATGCCGGGTGTTGCAAACAAGGGTGAAATAATTGCGCTTGAAGTCAATATGCGTCCGAGCGGTGGTTTTACACCAGATATGCTTAATTATGCAAACAGTACAAATGTGTATAAGATCTGGGCAGATATGATCGCGTTTGATCGCTGTACTTTGTCTGAGTATGCAGATAAGTTCTATTGCATCTATGTTGGAAGACGCGATTGTAATCCGCATAAGAATGCTCACAATGAGATTTTGTCCCGTTACCGTGCAAATATCACAATGAGTGACCGTATGCCGGCTGTTTTAGCACAGGGCATGGGAGATCAGATGTATATTGCTAAGTTTAGTGAAAAGGACCAGATGGAGGCGTTTTTGCAATACGTCATTGCCTGACAGAAAAGAGGGGATTGTTTGGACTGTAAAACTGCGAACCGTATGATGGTTCCTTTTTTGGAGGGTGCTCTTTCATTGGAGGAGACCGATCATTTTTTGAAGCATATAAAAGAATGTTCCGGCTGCAGAGAGGATCTGGAAATTTATTATACGGTTCGTACTGCAATTGACGGAATGGATCAGGATCGCTTTAAGACATATAACTTAAAGCAGCAGTTTGAGCATGATATGAGCCAAGTGGCCAGACAGGTTCGTGCAGGTCTGTTTATTCAGTGGCTTCATCATATTGCATTGACAGCAGCAACAGTTGCAGCGGCAGCTGTATCTATGCTGCAGATCATGCGTTGGTTTTAAATAAAATGATACCAGGGTCAAAAGCTCCAAAAGCCGTTCGTGCTTGCACGATTAGGTTTTTGAGCTTGGGACCCGCAAAAACATGAGGATGCAGCGATTTTCAAGGAAAATCAGCGAATCCGAATGTTTTTAGAATTGCGAAAGTTGCATAGCAACGGAGCAATTCGTGGATACATCATAAAAATTTTAGGAGGGAACATGGGAGACTATTTGCTGTTAATAGACGGCTCGAGCCTGCTGTCGACGCAGTACTTTGGCAACTTGCCAAGAGAGATTTTGTATGCGAAAAAGCAGGAGGAAAAAGAGGCATGGTATCATAAAATTATGATGACCTCGAAGGGAGTTTATACAAATGGCATATTTGGCTTCCTTAGATACCTGTTTAAAATAATAAAAGAACAAAAGCCGGCGTATCTGGCTGTGGCATGGGATTTGACAAGAGATACATTTAGGCGTGAACTTTATGCAGATTATAAGGGCAATCGCTCTGAGACTCCAGAGCCATTAAGGGAGCAGTTTGCGCTTTGCCAGGAGGTTCTTGCAAATATGGGAATCTGCCAGCTTATGGATGAGCAATTTGAGGCAGATGATTTATGTGGTTCCATGGCGAAAAAATTTGAATCACAGCTTCCAGTCAAAATTTTGACAAAGGATAATGATTATCTTCAGCTTGTAACAGACAATACTACATTGTGGCTAATGCATTCAAGTGCTGAAAAGACACAGGAAATTTTTGATAAATATCATATGAAAAAAGAAGATATGGCAATCCCGGATCGTGTGTTTCCGTTTAATCCACAGCTGGTGAAGGAAGAATTTGGAATTGAGCCGTGCCATGTTAATTCTTTAAAGGGATTAGCAGGTGATAAATCAGACAATATAACTGGTGTGCCAGGTGTAGGAGCTGTATCCGCTGTAAAGTTGATTAAAGAGTATGGTACTGTTGAAAAGCTATATGAGGCAATTGATAATCTGGACAAGGCCGGCGAGAAGGCGATTAAGGAATATTGGAAGGAAAAGCTTGATTTAAAGCGTTCACCGCTTGCTTACTTATTAAAGGAAAGTGATACAGAGCTTGTTGGGAAAAAAGCTGCTTTTTTAAGTGAGAAGCTTGCAACAATCAAGACAGACATTCCGATTACAGAGCCGCTTGAGCATTTTCGTACTCATATTGACAAGGCAGCTGCCCAAAAGGAGCTTGATCGCCTTGAATTTCATAGTGTACGTCTTGATTTTGATGAAGAAGAGCAGCCATCTGTATTTGAAACGCTTGAGCTTGAGCGCGTAGAGGATATGAATGAAAGCTTTGAAGTGATTCGTGCGCTCAAAAAAGAAAAAACGCTTGGTCTTTCATTTGCAGGAACGAAGGATAATATTGTAGGAATGGCAGTGGCAGCAGGGACAAAGGGATATTATTTTCCAGTAATCAATTTTATCACAAAAGATCTTTTGACAGGTTTTGCTGATGAACTGGCAGCCTCCTGCAAGACAATGTATGTACCTGATGCAAAGCAGTTCCTTCATTATATGACAGATCATAAGCCACAGGGTGTTGATGCCTTTTATCATCAGTCGCTTCGTGATGTTTCAATAGGAGCATATTTGCTGGATCCTCTTACGGGAAGCTATCCTATTGAAAAGATTGCAGGAACTTATGCATCAAAGGAACTGCCGTCCTACCAGGATTTGTTTGGAAGGACAGTATTGGAGCTGGCATCAATGCAGCCATCATTTGATGCGTATGTGTGTCATCAGGCAGCGGCAGCACTTTTTTGTGGTCCTGTTATTGAAAAACAGCTCGAAGAAGAGGATATGAGCGCGCTGTATAAAGATATCGAGATGCCAGTTGTCTTTGATCTTTGCCGCATGGAGCAGACAGGGATCGCTGTGCAAAAAGAAGCACTTAAAAGCTATGGAGAGGATTTAACTGGAGAAATTGAATCACTTCAGTCTCAAATTTATGCACTTGCAGGAAAAGAGTTCAACATTCTTTCTCCAAAACAGCTTGGAGAAGTGCTGTTTGAGGATTTAAAGCTTCCAGGTGCAAAGAAGACAAAGAGCGGATATTCGACTGCAGCAGATGTGTTAGAGAAGCTGTCAACAGATTATCCAATTGTAGAAAAAGTATTGTCATATCGTCAACTGACAAAATTAAAATCAACATATGCAGAGGGTCTTGCTTCATGTATTGCACAGGATGGTCGTATACATGGAACATTTAACCAGACGATCACGGCAACAGGCCGCATCAGCAGCACAGAGCCAAATCTTCAAAACATTCCAGTTCGCATGGAGTTAGGCAGAGCCATCCGTAAGGTTTTTGTGCCAAAGGATGGGTGTGTATTTATTGATGCTGACTATTCGCAGATTGAGCTTCGTGTGCTTGCTCACATGTCTGGTGATGAGAGACTGATTGAGGCATACCGCAGTGCACAGGATATTCATGCACTGACAGCTTCCCAGGTATTCCATGTTCCGCTTGAAGAAGTTACACCGCAGCTTCGCCGAAATGCAAAGGCTGTTAATTTTGGAATTGTTTATGGAATTAGTGCGTTTGGCCTTAGTGAGGATTTAAGTATTTCACGCAAGGAAGCGATGGAATATATTGAGCACTATTTCAATGCCTATCCTGGAATCAAGGCCTTCCTTGATCGTATGGTAGAGCAGGGTCATACAAATGAGTATGTTACGACAATGTTTGGACGAAGACGTCCAATACCAGAAATTAAATCTTCCAACTATATGCAGCGTCAGTTTGGAGAGCGAATTGCGATGAATTCACCTATTCAGGGAACGGCAGCTGACATTATGAAAATTGCAATGACAAAAGTAAATAAACGTCTAAAAGAAGAAAAACTGCAGTCCAGAATCGTCCTTCAGGTGCATGATGAGCTGCTGCTAGAGGTACCAACAGCGGAGTGTGAGGCAGTTAAGACACTTCTTGTTGAGCAGATGCAGTCAGCAGCGAATCTTCGCGTGCCGCTTGAAGTGTCTGTGTCTGTGGGGAATAGCTGGTACGAAACAAAGTAAGGGAGAGTAATAATGATTCTTGGAATAACAGGAGGTGTCGGCGCCGGAAAGTCTTCGGTGCTTGCAATCCTAGAAAAAGAGTATAATGCAAAATTAATTTTAGCTGATGAGGTCGGACGAGAGCTTATGCAGCCGGGAGAGGCTAATTATGTCAATATCGTTAATGCATTTGGAAAAGAAATTTTAAATGAAGATCAGACGATTGATACAAAAAAACTGGCAGCAACAGCATTTTCAAATCCGCTTGAGACGCTTCGCCTTAATGCGATTACTCATCCAAATGTAAGAGTACGTATTGAGTGGATGATCAAGGAAATACGCGACAAAGATCCAGATGCGCTGATTGTGATTGAGGCTGCGCTTCTCTCAGAAGGTCATCTGATCCCGCTTTGCGATGATGTATGGTATATTTACACTGATGAGCAGACACGTATTAAACGTATAATGGAGTCAAGAGGCTACAGTAAAGAGCGTTGTCTTCAGACTATTGCAAGACAAAAAAGTGATGCGCAGTTTCGTGCAGAGTGCCGTGTTGTAATAGATAATAGTCACAGCATAGAGGAGACGAAGACACAGATTGAACGACAGATGAAAAAATACAGATAAATACAGCATTTTGAAACAAATGCGATACCCACATACTTCCTATTTTATTTTGGAAAGTATGTGGGTATTTTTTGTACAAGTTTGAATGTTAAGCGTTTTTCAGATCGCTGTAGAAGCAGTAAGATCCAGCCCTTACACTATGACATACACCATCAATTACAATGTCTGCTTCGACTGGTACGGTAATCTCATAGCGCCAGGAATCATCTTCCTTTGTCCAGAAGGAGCTGATATGGCCATGGCGGGTGTCTAATTCGGCGCGCAGCCAGTCAAGACGCTTATCTGGATGTGGTGCAATTGTAACCTTGGCATAGCCAGGTGCATCCTTTCTTGGAAGAATGCCGGCTGCAACACCGTAAACCCAGTCAGCAACGGAGCCATAAGCATAATGATTGTAGGAGTTCATATCCTTGCTCCAGAAGTTTCCGTCTTCCATAATGCCGTCCCAGTGCTCCCAGATGGTGGTAGCTCCTTTTGTGACTGGATACAGCCAGGATGGATATTTAGTTCGAAGAAGTAAATCCCATGCCAGATCAGTGTGACCATAATCACTTAATACATGCAGCAAGTAAGGAGTACCAACAAATCCAGTTTGAAGCTTTGTACCGCAGGCACGAACCATATCAGCTAACTGATCAGCTGCTGCCTGACAATTTTTTGCCAGCTTAAAGTGAGCAGCTAAGACACATTCAGTTTGTGTATGATATGTTGGCCATGTTTTTTGGAAGGTGTTTACAATATTTTCATAAAGTGTACTTAATTCACTGACATCCTCTCCGAGTACGGTTCCAGCCTGAATTACAAGGCTTGTCGAATAAGCGTAGAAGGCAGAGGCGATAAAGTCTTCATTGCTTGAACCCTTATAGCTGCCAGATGGTGCATCAAGACCAAGCCAGTCACCGTAATGTGTTCCTCCTGTCCAGAGATATTTTGTGGTGGTAGTGGAAGTGATATAATCAATCCATTTTTTCATACTCTGATATTGGTTCTTTAAAATTTGCTTGTTGCCAAATGCCAGATAAACCTGCCATGGGCATATGGCAGCAGCATCACCCCATGCACTGCTGGCATGTGGATTTTGTAAAAGATCGGGGATAACATGACCAACATAGCCATCATCGTGCTGATCAGATGCCAGATCAGCCAGCCATTTTGTGAAGAATTTTTCAGCATCATAATTTAAGCAGGCGGTGCGTACAAAAACTTGTGCATCACCAGTCCAGCCAAGACGCTCATCGCGCTGTGGGCAGTCAGTTGGAACATCTAAAAAATTACCCTTTTGTCCCCATATAATATTAGAGAACAGCTGATTTAGCAGAGTATTTGAACTGCTTAAAAATCCAGTTCGTTTCATATTAGAATGAACGACAATAGCTGTGAAATTTTCAGGCTTTACGCAGTCAATGCCGCCTGGGAAGTCATTGATGCGAATGTATCGAAAACCATAGAAAGTAAGTGATGGATGCCAGGTTTGTACACCATCACTACAGATATAGTGATACTGTGCTTTTGCACCGCGATAATTTTCTGTATAGAAGTTACCCTCTTTATCCATTACCTCGGCAAAAGAAAGGTCTACACAGTCACCAGCCTTTGCGTTTACAAATAGCTCTACATAGCCGGTCATGTTTTGACCAAAATCAAGAACAGTTTCTCCATTTGGAGTAACAAATACTTTCTTTACAGCGAGGCGTTCCTGCTCGCAAACTTCCTCACCCTGCTGCAAAATTAATGTATCTGTTGGTCCATCAAATATGGTAACTGGCTGATCAAGCAACGGAGTCTTTGCTGAATCATAAATTTCTCCATCATAAATTTCAGAGAAACGTACAGGACCGTCCGAAACTTTCCAGCTTTCATCAGTAGATAAGATTTTGCTGCTGCCGTCTTCAAAGGTAAGTGTAATCTGTGCAGCAAGACCGCATGGGCGAGAGCGAAGCTCATCCTGATATGCACAGCCAAGCCATCCAGGAAGCGGACTTCTATACCAGCCCTTTCCAACAGTAACCTCAATTTCATTTTTACCGTTTGTCAGAAGATCAGTGATGTCATATTTTTGATATTGCAGGCGTTTGTGATAGCTTGTCCAGCCTGGAGCCATAACAAATTGACCGACATGTCTGCCATTTAATCTAGCCTCATACACGCCCATGGCAGTTATTGTCAAATTTGCATGTGTAATTTTTTTTTCGAAGACGAAAGATGTGCCAAAAACGGCAGCGGGATCGCCCAGATCATTTGCAGGGCAGATCCATGTTGGATTCCAGTTCATAAAAAATACCTCCCTTAAATTTGAAAAGTTACATTATTACTTATATCTGGAATTGTACCATGAAATAAAATAAGAAAAAATATCTGAAAAGCACAAAATGATGGAGAATCATTGCCATAGATTGACGAAACCATTGCACCGAAGGGCTTTCGTATAGGCAACAAAACAATTGACTTTTGCATGACGGCTTGTTACAATGGCTTATAGAGCCATTGGGGACAGGTACGGTGGCTCAAGTAAGAAAGGCATAAGAAGAAATTATGAGATTTGTCAGTATAGCCAGTGGAAGCAGCGGAAACTGTACCTATATAGGCACAGATCACACGCATCTTTTGGTGGACGCAGGAATCAGCTGTAAGCGAATAGATACCGGAGTACAGGAACTTGGTATTAAGCCAGATGAGCTTGCCGGTGTGTTGATTACACATGAGCATAGTGATCACATAAGCGGCATTCGCGTTTTTTCAAAAAAGCATCATGTGCCGCTTTATGGCACAAAAGAGACGCTTGAGGCAATTGAGCGCATGGATGTAAAAAAGGAAATAGATCCTGATTTGTATCGCCCAGTACGTGCCGATGAGCAGATTGTAGTAGGGGATTTTACTGTAACACCATTTTCAAACAGTCATGACGCAGCCAATCCAGTGGGCTACCGCGCAGAGGCAGAGGGTCATTCAGTAGGAGTTGTCACAGATCTTGGTGTGTACAGCCAGTATACAATTAATCATCTGCTTGGTCTGGATGCAGTTTTGCTTGAAGCAAATCATGATGTGCATATGCTTGAGGCAGGTCCGTATCCATTTCCATTAAAACGCAGGATTCTTGGTCAGAAGGGTCATCTTTCCAATGAAGCGGCAGGTCATTTATTAAATGAACTGCTTCACGATGGAATGAAGCATATTGTGTTAGGCCATTTGAGCAAGGAAAACAATTATGCCGAGCTTGCGTATGAGACTGTATGCTGTGAAGTGAACATGAGTGAAAATCCATATAATTCAGGCGATTTTCCAATCACAGTCGCAAGGCGCGATGCGATGTCTGATGTAATTTACATATAGCTAATAAGTTAAGGTCAAATAATATTTTGACCTTAAAATAAAATAAAAATAAGAGAGGCAGGAATTAAAAATGACAAAAGCAGTTATCACAGTAATAGGAAAAGATACAGTAGGTATTATTGCAGGAATCTGTACTTATCTGGCAGAGAAGAAGGTAAATATCTTAGATATTTCCCAGACAATCGTACAGGGATACTTCAATATGATGATGATTGTTGATATCAGTGCTGTCGAAGAAAACTTTATTGATGTTGTAACAGAGCTTGAGGAGATTGGCAAGAAGCTTGGCGTAGAGGTTCATTGCCAGAAGGAAGAAATCTTCACAAAAATGCACAGAATTTGAAATGCCAGGGCGGTTTTGCGCATGATAGGAGCGGGTGAGCTGTTTCTTACTAAAATCAGCGAATCCGAATGTTTTTAGAATTGTGAGAGTTGCGTAGCAACGGAGCAATTCGTAGGCGTTGTATCCACTATAATTCACAAACAAGAAAGAGGTAAATTCCTATGATAAATATGTTTGAGGTAAATGAGACCAACAATATGATTACACAGGAGAAGCTTGATGTGCGTACCATTACGATGGGTATCAGCTTGTTAGACTGCATTGACAGTTCTGTTGAAAAGGTCTGTGAGAATGTATATAACAAGATTACAACACTGGCAAAAAATCTTGTGTCTACCGGAAAAGATATCGAGAAAGAATATGGAATTCCGATTGTAAACAAGCGAATCAGCGTAACGCCAATCGCGCTTGTCGGCAGTGCAGCGTGCAAGACAACGGATGATTTTGTTGAGATTGCAAAATCACTCGACAGAGCAGCAAAGGAGGTTGGCGTAAACTTCCTTGGCGGTTATTCTGCACTTGTAAGCAAGGGTATGACAAAGGCAGAGGAGCTGTTAATTCGTTCAATCCCGAAGGCACTTGCTGTAACAGAGCGTGTGTGCAGCTCAGTCAATATTGGTTCAACAAAGACAGGAATCAATATGGATGCAGTTCGTTTAATGGGAAATATCGTAAAAGAGGCAGCTGAGTATACAAAGGATCAGGATTCCTTAGGCTGTGCAAAGCTTGTTGTATTTTGCAATGCACCAGATGATAACCCATTTATGGCAGGTGCATTCCATGGTGTGACAGAGGCAGATGCAATTATAAATGTCGGAGTAAGTGGCCCTGGTGTTGTAATGCACGCAATTTCACAGGTGCGCGGTCAGAATTTTGAGGTGCTTTGTGAGACTATCAAGAAGACTGCATTTAAGATTACAAGAGTAGGACAGCTTGTTGCACAGGAAGCAAGCCGCAGACTTGGAATTCCGTTTGGAATCATTGATCTGTCACTTGCACCGACTCCGGCAGTTGGCGATAGTGTAGCAGAGATCTTAGAGGAGATTGGCTTAGAGGAAGTAGGTGCACCTGGAACAACAGCAGCACTTGCAATGTTAAATGATCAGGTTAAGAAGGGCGGCATCATGGCATCTTCCTATGTTGGTGGATTAAGTGGAGCATTTATTCCAGTCAGTGAGGACCGCAACATGATCGAGGCAGCTACAAATGGAAGTCTGTGCATCGAAAAGCTTGAGGCTATGACATGTGTTTGCTCCGTTGGTCTTGATATGATTGCTATTCCTGGAGATACAAGTGCAGCCACAATCTCAGGTATTATTGCAGATGAGGCAGCAATCGGTATGGTAAATCAGAAGACAACAGCAGTGCGTGTAATTCCTGTTATCGGCAAAAAGGTAGGCGATACAGCAGAATTCGGCGGTCTGCTTGGCTATGCACCAATCATGCCAGTTAATACAAAGGATTGCAGTGCGTTTATCAACAGAGGCGGACGTATTCCGGCACCGATCCACAGCTTTAAAAATTAATTAAAATAAAGGTAGTAAAAAATCTATGAATATGATTGTCGCAGCAGATAAGAAAAATGGAATTGGCTATCAGGGAAAGCTCCTTGTTACGATTCCGTTTGATCAGCAGCTGTTTCGAAAGGAAACGATCGGAAAGGTCGTTGTCATGGGACGAAAAACTCTGGAGAGCCTTCCAGGCGGACGTGTGCTTGAAGGACGCACAAACATTGTACTGACACGTAATAAAAACTATAAGTGCAAGGGTGCAGTCATCTGTCATAGCGTCGAAGCGGTACTAGAAGAAATCAAAAAGTACCGCAGTGAGGATGTCTACATAATAGGCGGTGAGAGTGTATATCAAGCATTTATGCCATATGCAGACCGCATTCATTTGACGCGTATTGATTATGTGTATGAGGCAGACACGTTCTTTCCAGAAATTTCGCCTAACGAGTGGTCATTGACAGATGTCAGTGATGAACAGACATATTTTGATCTTATTTATGATTTTCGCTGTTATGAAAGAAAACAAAAATAAGACAGCTTATATGATGACTATGCCGGCACGAAATTCATCCGGCAAAGTTTCATGAAATTTACACCAGACAGCCTGGCGGTAAAGAAATGAAGAGGCAAGCTCATGGGACAGGATTTTATTTCCTGTTTCATCGAGCTTGTTTTTTGCATCAGCAAGTTTTGTTATTACAGGAATGTTTGCATTATTTTTAACTGCCTTTAGAAGTGAAGAAGCATTACTCTTAAAACCAAGAATGCGTGCATATAAACAAAAGTCAGATGCACGAAAAAGTTCCATATCATCCTGGCTTATAGAAAGCAGACAGTGGAGCAGTGCACGGTTTATCCGAGCACGTGTAATGTTTTTTGTTTTAAGATTTTGGGCAAGCTCACTAAATGTAAAGGCTTGTCCTGTACAAAGTATGCGCTGTATGCGATCATACAGTTCAGGTGTCATCTCAGCTGCATGTAAAAGATCCATTCCATTTGTCATTTGACCAGCATTTATTATCATGCCAAGTGCAAGCGAAAAATCATCCTCTGTGATTGGAAATGTATGACTAAAAGCCTTTTCCATCAAAGAAAAGGAGGTTTCAGGAAGAAAAGCTGAAAGTGACGAAATAGAAGAAGCTGATTCACATTCAATTTGACTTCGTATGGCAGACGCACTTGCAAAGCCTAAGGAGAGTTTTGTATCATGGTAGTCATTGCCTTCTCTTTTTACAGCAAATGGCTTCATTGTACTGCCAGATGCAAGAAGTGCTTTTATATATTCAACACCAAGCGTATCATTCGGTGAGGCTGTAAGCAAAGTTCCCATAGAGTTCATCGCCATCTGGACACTTTTTGGATAGCTGTTTCCTTCCCTTAAAAAGCGCTGCAAAAGTGCTTTATATTCAGGCGTTTCCTCTTGTAATGTGTGTGCTGCCGTAATCAAAGAATCAATATTGCCGGATTCACTTCCAAAACATAGTGCATCAACGCATCCAAGACGCGTAAGAAGCGAGACACCTGCTTCTGCAAATATAGGGGCAGCAGCTGTTGCAAAAGGTACAGGCAGTTCAAGAACAAGATCAGCTCCACCCTCTAATGCCATTTTAGTGCGCGTATATTTATCAATAATAGCGGGAGCACCGCGCTGCACGAAATTTCCGCTCATAGCGACAACGGCAAAATCAGCGTTTGCTGCTTTTTTAGCTTCTTCAATCTGGTAAGCATGACCCTTATGAAAGGGATTATATTCTGCGATAATTCCAACTGTTTGCATAAAAAATAAAATAAGCCTTTCTCTGTTTTTTATCCATTTTTCCGCAGAAAACCTCGTCCGACATAGTCGGGCGGGGATGAATGCGGCATAACAAAAAATAAGTCAGGCAATATCAAGTGTGAGTCTTTTCCTCACACTTTTTTGTTTGCCTTTTGGTATATTTTCGTTTCGGTTTTTCAATACCCTGGTCTTGGATATATTTTTCTAGCGTTTCAATGTCTGCTCCTCCTGTAGTCGTAATAAAGTAACTGTCTGACCAGAAAATATTATTCCATAGCTTATCCTTGATTTCATCCCAGAAATTTGCTCGGATTTCTTTTGAAAGCTGCGTCTTAAGACTGCACACGACAACAGATGGCGCTGCTGTTGCAGGAAGTTCAAACAGGATGTGGATATAATCCGGTTCTCCATTCAGTTCTATGAGCCTGCCCTGATAACACTGTCCGATCAGATGGGCGGCATACTGTCTCATGTGTTCAATAATCGGTTCTGACATTACTTTTCTGCGATACTTAATAACAAACACAGCATGATAGGTAAGTTTGTAAACGGCATGTCGTTTTCTGTTAAAATCGTCCATAAAAGCCTCCATTCTTTTTTACAATCGACACTTGAAATGTTTCTTTAAATATGCTATAATAATAACATATTTAAGAAGATATTGCAACCATTAACTGATTTACAATCGAGGTGATTTGTATGGAGCTGTCAAGAACAATCGATTCGGATAAACGCTACTATTTGGATGAGAATACCATCGATTCACAGAAGGAGCTGAAAAAGTATTACAGCACCACAATCACTGCAGATTTAAAGACCCGTGATGAAAAGATTAAAATGATTCAGAAAGCACTGGATAAGAAAAAGGCTGTTAAGAACTCAATTCTCGTCCGACACGTCGGGTGGGGTTGTTCAAGAATCTGACAAGTTCAAATTTGTAAAAATAAAAAGGATAAAGAAATGAGAGTTCAACAATATAAATAAAGACGACAAAAAGCCCTTAGCTATGAGTTTTTACCCACGGCTAAGGGCTTTTTAGATAAATATGGATTTATTTGTTGCACCTGTCAATCATTCTCTAACCCTAAAACCACTGGATTCTTAGAGCATTTCAATTTATTCAAACTCAACTGTTCCTGTAGGCTTTGGTGTAAAATCATACAGAACACGATTGATTCCTGCAACTTCATGTGTGATACGATCTGTAATATGAACCATCACTTCATGTGGAATCTCAGCAGCTGTTGCTGTCATAACGTCAGTTGTACATACTGCACGTACAATACAGCACCACTCGAAAGCACGCTTTCCGTTTTTAATTCCTGTTGATCTAAATTCTGGAACAACGGTGAAATACTGCCAGATTTTTCCTGCAAGTCCGTTCTTGTCAAACTCCTCACGAAGAATTGCATCAGACTCGCGCACTGCTTCAAGACGATCACGTGTAATAGCTCCTGGACAACGAACACCAAGTCCCGGTCCTGGGAATGGCTGACGATAAACCATATCGTGAGGCAGACCAAGTTCGTCACCAACAACACGAACCTCATCTTTGAAAAGGATTCTGACTGGCTCTACAAGCTCAAAATCCATATCTTCCGGAAGCCCGCCTGCATTGTGGTGTGCCTTAATGCCTTCTTCTGACTCAAGAATATCCGGCCAAATTGTACCCTGTGCTAAGAATTCAATTCCGTCAAGCTTTCTTGCCTCTTCAGCAAATACTTCAATAAATTCTCCGCCAATAATTTTTCTCTTCTTCTCAGGATCATCAACTCCTGCTAATTTATCAAGGAAACGATCTGTTGCATCAACATAAACCAGATTTGCATTCATCTGATTACGGAACACTTCAATTACCTGCTCTGGCTCACCCTTGCGAAGCAGACCATGATTAACATGAACACATACAAGCTGCTGACCAATTGCTTTAATTAAAAGTGCTGCAACAACAGATGAATCAACTCCACCAGAAAGTGCAAGAAGAACCTTCTTATCTCCCACCTGCTCTTTAATCAGCGCAACCTGCTCCTCAATAAAAGCCTTGGCAAGCTTTGGCGTTGTAATTCTCTCCATATCAGCTGGACGTCTTATTTTAGTAACATTCATATTAAACTCCTCCTTATTCTTTTCCTTAATTTTGGACTTACTGATTTTTCCGATGCCATTTAACTATTTCATTATACCTAATACAAAAATATTTGACAACCTTTATTTAAGAAAAACAAATTTTCATGTAAACATGAAATTTGTCCAGATCTAGCAAGACGCGTGAACCATAACTAAAACTCTTGACACCATCAATTTTCGTGCTATCATTGGATTTTTTACTTCTATCGTATTGATTATGTCATGTCTTACCTGGGTATGGTTATCATCGAAAGAAAATAAAAACAAATTTCAAGCTCTGGCACACATGGATTCTCTTACCAATATTTACAATCGTTATGGATTTGATGAATTAGCGGAAAAAATGATTGCAAAAAATCCAAAGTCACATTTTGTAGTCGCACTCTTTGACATAGATGACTTTAAATTTATCAATGATATCTATGGACATGCCTACGGCGACAAAGCTTTAAAAAATCTTGCTGATAGTATGAAAAACTTTTTTTCCATCTAATGCATTACTAGGAAGAAACGGCGGTGATGAGTTCTGTATTTTTCTGCCTAATTGCACATATGACGATGCAGAAGAACAGTTGCAGCAATTTGTAAAAATTCCAAAGGTATTTTCATGCAATGGAAAGGAATATCAATTTTATATTTCGCTCGGATATGCTGAATATCCAACCTTTGCTTCCAACCGTTCTCAGCTCATGCGCTGTGCAGATGCTGCTCTTTATGAGATAAAACTTCATGGAAAAAATGGATGCATGGCTTACAAAAATGGTCTTCAGTTAGGTGCTCGCAAACAACTTGGATTTGCCCTCAAGGATATCTCCGAACATCTTCCGGGCGCTTTTATTATATACAGAGCTGACAAAACTGATGACGAGCTATTTTATGCAAACCACGAGTTTCTTCGCATGACAGGCTATAAAAATATGGATGAACTATTTAGGCTTGCCCAAAAAAGCTTTCGCAACCTGATTAGGGAAGATGAACAGCAAAAGATAGAATCAAGCATTTGGGAACAAATTGACAGCGGCAACGAAAATGATTATATTCACTTTCATCTTCGAAAAGCTGACGGCTCTTATCTTTCTGTACTTGATCATGGAAGAATCGTAAATAGTCAACAATACGGTCGAGTATTCTATGTATTATTTACTGACTGGGAAGACATGCATATCCATTACGGTGATAAATTTTCAGAATAAATAAGACGATGGCGAGCCATCGGGGACAGGCAAAAATCCACCGTTCCTGTCCCCAATGGCTCATTTTTCCTCCACAACCTGAAAAATGAAGAACTTTAGATAATAGCTTTCATCAGCTGCCCACAGAATCGGATGGTCTGGAGCCTGCGTGCGAAATTCCACCTGACGAAGTCTTTTATGAGTTGCTTTTGCTGCTTCTTTTACGGTTTTTGCTAGCAACTCCTGTGTCATGAAATGAGAGCAGGAACAAGTAGCCAAATAGCCACCGTCTTTTACAAGCTTAAGTCCCTTCATGTTGATTTCACGATATCCTTTGATTGCATTCTTAGTAGCTTCTCTTGATTTTGTGAAAGCAGGCGGATCAAGAATAACTACGTCATATTTTTCGCCTGCTGCAGCAAGTTTTGGTAATTCATCTAACACATTCGCGCAGCGAAAGTGAACCGTATCCTGAAGTCCGTTTAAGCGTGCATTGGCTTCTGCCTGAGAAACTGCGTATTCAGAAATATCAAGTCCTGTAACATCACTTGCACCGGCAATACCTGCATTCAACGCAAATGTTCCCATGTGGGTAAAACAATCCAATACCTTTTTGCCTTTGCATATACGCTGCATAGCAAGACGATTATATTTCTGATCAAGGAAAAATCCTGTTTTCTGACCATTTGCCACATCTACAAGATAATGCACACCATTTTCAATAATTTCCACAGTAGTGTCAAATTCATCCCCGATAAAGCCTTTTACCTTTGGCAGTCCCTCTTTTGTGCGCTCGTTTGCATCACTGCGCTCATAGACTCCACGGATTAAGATGCCATCTTTTAGAAGAAGTTCCTTTAAAATTTCCACAATCTCTTCTTTAAAAGCTTCCATGCCAAGAGCCAGACATTCCACTACCAGAACATCTTCATATTTATCAATGACAAGTCCCGGAAGAAAATCTGCTTCACCAAAAATAATTCGGCAAGACGAAGTATCTACCGTTGTCTTACGATAATCCCATGCATTTTTCACGCGCATTGTTAAAAAATCATGATCAATTACCTGATCTGCTTTGCGAGTCATCATACGTATACGAATTTTAGAATTTTGATTGATAAAACCATTTCCCATAGGATATCCGTCGAAATCATGTACTGTCACAATATCTCCGTTTGTAAATCTTCCCATAATAGTTTCTATTTCATTATCAAAGATCCAGGCACCGCCAGATTTGATCGTTCGGCCTTCGCCTTTTTTAAGTGTTACAATAGTATTATACATAAAGTCCCCTTTCTGAACTTAATTCAAACTGACTTAAAATAACCCGTTGGAAAACATCATGTTCTCCAACGGGTATACTTAACGCTCTAATAATAGGTAAAGAGCTTTTTTGTTACTCAAATTCAATAAATCATAGTGTTTACTATTCATATTGAATTCTTTTCATGAGATATTTTTTCGGTTTTTATACCCATTTTATTAGTTTATTTGCCTTCGCCGGATTTATAGTATCAAACTAGTATCAGCTTGTCAACTTACTTACAAACAGAAAACCACTGCATTCTATAAAAAATCAAGAGCGGAACACCCAAGGTTAAAAACCTAAGATATGCCACTCTCTACAAAAGCTTTAACTTTTCAATTATGCTATACATTATATGCTCATTTTACCAGATTGTCAATTACTTTTTTATGAAAATTATAAACACCAACAATCTTTGAATTGCTATTAAAATACGATTTATTCTTAACAACGCGACCATTCATAAAATCCTGTAACTCCTTATATCGCTTGTTTTTAGAATATTCTGGCATTAATTCATCATATACATATAGCAATGTAACAAAACTATTTGCAAATTTATATTTCAAATTATTCACACGCGAAGTTTTTGAAATATTATCCATTTTCCCAATAAAATTGGAAATTTCACTGTTAACTTGCTTCGTCTCATCAATTTTCTCAGTCATTTTGTTCAAGAGACAGTTACTGTGTGCTGCTGCATTTCTCACATCACGTACCGTATTCATTAATGCATTATTTATAATTTTCTTCTTGTACGCGTCCTCATAAAAAGAACAAAAATACAGCAAATCACCAAATGAAATTATTTCTACAAAAACCCACACAGGGAAATAAGGATAATACTTTTCAATAAGATCTTTACAATACTCTCCTGATTTATGGCTTCTAATTCTTTTTAAAAGTCGAAAATTATCATCTGTTGCAATAAATTTACGCACGATATCATAGCCATCCTCTTCTGGATTATTTGTAATCTCATTAAGAAGTTTTACTTTAATAGCGTGTTCAATATCCAAACACATATCCATAATGATATACCTTAAATACATATCTATTGTGGATAATTCTTTCAGATAGCCAAAATCAAGCTTTTTATACTGTCCTTCCCTCTTACCTGATGGACATTTTTCATAGTTAGCTCGATACGCAGCTAATTTCATATAATAATTATTTTTTTGCAAAAACTCCTTGGCATCACTCTCTGATACTTCCTTAAAAGTAATTCCTTTTTGTTTCATATGTTCAATTAATTCATCAATCGATAACAGTTTCTTCACAACTTTACCTTCTTAATTATAGTATTTGATATTAATTCTACCATATTAGCGTTATTTTTTCCACCCATACTTTTCAAAAATAATTCAATTAGCAATATTTATCGCAAATTCTGAAGCCATCCCACCGGAACACACACTGACAACTTGCGACAATCACCAAACATATAATATTTATTGCGCACTTTGCTTATATCAAATCCACTAAGATCTAATTTTTCTAATTGTTCACAACCTTTAAACATATACTGTATATCGGTTACCTGACTTGTATCGAACCCACTAACATTTAATCGTCTCAATTGTCTGCATTCGCCAAACATGAATCGCATATCAGTTACTTGACTTGTATCAAACCCACTAAGATCTAATTGTCTCAATTGTTTGCATCCTCCAAACATACACCCCATATTGGTTACTCGACTTGTATTAAACCCATTAACATCTAATTCTTTTAATCGTTTGCAATTTCTAAACATAAACCGCATATCGTTTACCTGTCTTGTATCAAATCCACTAAGATCTATTTTTTTTAATTGTTCACAGCCTTTAAACATATACTCCATATTAGTTACTTGACTCGTATCAAATCCACTAAGATCTAACTGGTCTATTTGTTCGCAGTCGACAAACATCCAACTCATATCAGTTACTCGATTTGTATCAAACTTGCTAACATTTAAGTTCTTCAGCCGATAACATCCATTAAACATAGAATGCATATTGGTTACCCTGCTCGTATCAAATACACCATTAAAATTTATTTGTAAGAGATTTTCATATTCCGCAAATAACTGTGAACAATTTTCATTTGCGCATATACCATTTTTTCCTGCAATAACCAATTCTGTTAACCCGCATATTTCTCTTATATATGCCATTACACTTCCGTTTCGATTACTTGATACATCCCATGCACCATCAAACACCTCATCCATCTTATCTGAAAACGTTATAATATTAATTTCATCTCGATTTATAGAACTCCCAAAAACTTTTTGCTTTTCGTCAATTTCTTCTCCGAACTTAAAATCATCCGCCATTAGCCCACTGCCAAATCTCTTATCAGTAATGCCTTGTTCTTCCTTATTTTTCTCAAACACAGGACAAGCCTTCTCCTGTTTTAACTTATTTCCACATTCATTACAAAATTTAGCTTTTTTATCATTTACTGTTCCACATACTCTACAGACTAATCCACTTTCTTGTACCATGTTATGAGCTCCTTTTTTCTGAAAACATTGTTTATTATTATATCATATAAGCTTTGGTAAACACAATAAATTCGCTAAATTGTCTAAGCCAAAATTTATCACAAATCATAGTCTTTCATGAATCTTTTCTCCCTTATTCTTGCGCATTTCTGATGTCTTTTGCTGCAATTTATCCATAATACTGCCTGACTTTGCCTTACTTCCAGTCTGGTATTCTTTGTCTCTTTAACTGATCTACCTGATATTGTAGTTCTTTACGCTGCTTACCTTTATTGTGATCGTTTCCTCAAGTTCATTTCCAATTAAAAATTCCAACCTGTGTATTGCTTCACTTATCAAGTTTTTAAAATTTTCTGGATCTCTTCTCTCTTTCTGAATTGCCACTTGCACTTTCTTACCAATCTCCATCTCCTTTATATCCAGAATCTGCTCTTCTGACACACCACTAATTAATGCCCTATCTACCGTCTGATTCCATACGGTTCGTTGCTAATTATCAGTTTTCTTGCTTCAATGAATCTTCCTTCTGTTCCACTCTTCTTAAATTCTTCTTGATTACATACAGACAATTCTGACCAAAATTTACAGTCAATTATTTCATAGACAGCATATAGATTTTCTTGTCTTGCATGACTTGATATGTAGTTGATTCGCCCTTTCAGTTTTATCAGTTTCGACATTTGAATAAATGAATTTCTTATAATAGATATTACTCCTTTCTGACTTGCATAGCTCCCGGCAGGGCGAAATACACAGAGTATAAACCGCAGATTTGTGCGATAGGTGTATTTCGCTCTCAAGCGCCGAGGGTTAAAAAATTTTCAGTTACTTAGCTTCTGTTGCCATAACTTTTCGGATAGCTGACAATACATTTTCTACTGTATGTTCATCCCATCCAGCAAGCCATACTAATATACGATTTTCTTCTTCCGTTAACTTTACATTTCCAAAGATTTCATTAAGAGCCATTATTCTCCTTGCCTCATTTTCATAAAAATATTTGTTCACATCTCGAGTTCCCCACTCTGGCTGAATTATCATTCAATCACATCTTTCTCTTTATCTGCTATCACAGGAGCGTGACACGCTCCTGTTTATTATGCTCAAGAATTTACCAGCGAAAACTATCTGGTACTCCACGTCTATCCAAATATTCCTGTCTGGCTTTTTGTTTTTCTTCCTCTGTTATCGCAGTCTTATATTTTGAATACAGCAATCTCATAGATATCGAATCCAACTTACTTTCCAGACCTTCTTTTATCTTTGGCTGTAATTCCTGCATATCAAGTAGATGATATTTTATCAACTGCATAAATAATTCTTCAGGTATTTGTATTTGTTTCATCTATACGCTCACACCTTTCTTTTTGTGTCGGTTGTGACGATTGTGACGATTATTTACCTATATAGAAAATACCGTCACAACCGTCACGAATCGTCACTCGTGTATCTCGTTATGATGTACTCTTACTCAGCAATATCATTCTTCCATTATGTTCTCTGACACTTTCATATCGAATACCATACTCACAAAGAAGACATTCCGACCCAATATTCAACTTTCTAGTTAAAATATTCGGTGCCAGTCTTAATTGTGGTAATTGCTGCAATAATTCCGAAGCTGTCCCTTTCCACTGCGTCTGTTCTTCCGTCAAGATTCCCGCGATTGCATCCAATACTGGATCTGCTGGTTCTTTCCACAACTCCGGTTCTGCCTTTGTCAAATTCCAAATACATTGTTCTCTGTCAAAGTTCAATAATAATCTTTGATCTTGTTGATCACGACCTGCTATCTCTAATATTGCCTTGTTATCTGTCCGCTTCTCCTTCTGCATTACAAATGCTCCATCTGCCGCTCCCAGAAGTCCGTTAGTGCCAGATATCATGTCAAAACTATCTGAAGATTCCATTTTTCTTGTATGATGAACCACCAAAAGACAAAGTCCATGCTTATCACTAAAAGCCTTCAATTTCGTGACTATTTCATAATCACTAGCATAGCTAAATTTATCTCCGCCAACTTCTCTCACCTTCTGTAGCGTATCAATAATAATTAACCTGGCATCTGTATGCTGCTTTATAAACTGATTTAACTGCTCTTCTAGTCCTTCATTTAAAGTTTTCGATTTTGTAGCGAAATAAAAATTCTCACTACTTTCCATTCCAAACATTCTGGATAAGCGCTTCTGCAATCTTGCATAATCGTCCTCCAATGCCAAGTACAAAACTGTACCTTTCCGCACTGAATACCCCCACAGATCAAGTCCCATGCTTACATGATAACCAAGCTGTGCCATAAAGAAAGATTTTCCTACTTTCGGTGCGCCAACAAATAAATACGTTCCTTCATAGATCAATCCATCTACAATTGGCAACTTCGGTGGATATGTTGTGTCATAAAGCTCCGCCATAGATATTGTCTGTAATGCCATCATATCCTGCTTTCCATATTCCTGCAAATTTATAGTTCGTAGATTGCTCTTATCAGACAAATATGTTATACTTGCTTTGCTAGATTTAGTTGATGGCTGTTCCTCATCTGCGCCAGCAGATGTATTCGGAACAGTCATTTTTGTTTTTCCTATCATTCGTATTTCTCCTTCATTCCTTTCATTGTAGCTACAATAGCCTGTATCACTTCCAATAAGTCTTTATTTACAGATTCCCCATTTTCTATGCGAACTAACTGTTCATAAACCGCTTCCATTTCCATTTTTAGCGCTTTGTAAATTCTCGGATTCCCAACTACCTTGATTTCATGCCCAAGCAGTCGATTAATAATATAATCTTGTTTTGTTAATCCTGATAACTTCACCCTTGCTTTCAACACTTCATCTTCTTCTGGAGACATCCGAAAACTTATGATTTTATTTCTCCATCTTCCCTGTTGATCCAATACCCTTTCCATCTTCAATCATCCTTTCCATTCGTTTCATTTCCAACTGCTCCGCCATTTCTGTCTGTTTTGAAGGAAATAAATGTGCATACTTATATGTAATATCTATACTTTCATGGCCTACCCGGTCAGCAATCGCAACGGCGGAAAATCCCATATCTATTAATAAACTGATATGACTATGCCTGAGATCATGAATACGAATACGCTTGACATTTGCTTGCTTTGCACCTCTATTCATCTCATGATGAAGATTGTACTTTGTCACTTCAAAAATCCTGTCATTAGGGCCTATACCGTATAATGTTTTAATATAATCTTTAATTTCATCCATCAAGAATTGCGGCATCTTTATCACACGAACACTTTTCGGTGTCTTTGGCGCTGTAATTACATCTTTTCCTTTCAACCTCTGATATGATTTTGTAATTGATAGATTTCCTTTTTCAAAATCGAAATCTGATGGTGTCAGTGCAAGAAGTTCTCCTTCACGGATTCCGCACCAATACAAAATTTCAAAAGCATAAAAAGATCGTGGTTTATCCATAATCGCATACGAAAATTTTAAATATTCCTCTTTTGTCCAGAATAACATTTCCTTATGCTGTTCACTGCCCATGTTTCCCGCAATCGCCGCTGGATTGTTTTTCAATCCATAGTACCGAACTGCATGGTTAAAAATTGCACTGAGCTGATTATGCAGTGTTTTCAAATAAGTCTGTGAATATCCTTTTCCATTTTCATCCCGATAATTCAACAGCTCATTTTGCCATGCAATAATATCTCTTGGATGAATATCACTGAGCTGTTTCATTTTAAAATAAGGCAAAATTTTTGTACGGATAATATGTGCTTTTGTTTCCCAAGTGTTTTCTCTGAGACGTTTTCTTTTATCCACAGTATAGAGTTCCACAAACTTTTCAAAATTCATATTCAAATCTGCTGCCTTCTGCATAAGAAATTGTCTTTCCCATGCAAGTGCTTCTTTTTTTGTTTCAAAACCACGCTTAAGCTTCTTCTTACGAACTCCTTTCCAATCTTCAAAATAAAAAGAAGTATACCAGGTTCCTTTCGCTGTGTCTTTATATGCTGGCATCTCAATTACCTCTCATCTGCTGTACGCCGTAAATCTGTTCCTCAAAATACTGACGACTTACTCGTCCAGTCACTGTTGTATATCCCTTTGCTTTCAATTCATCATTCCAACGATGAATCATCCGGTACGCCAGTGCCTTTGAAATTTCCAGTTCTTGTGCTACTTCTTCTGCTTTGATAAAAACTGTTCTTGCCATTCTGTTTCTCCTTTCAACTTTTCTTTTTCTCTAAACATATTTGTTTAGCACACCTCTATGATACTAAACTTTTTTGGTTAAGTCAATGGCTTTCTACTAAATAATTTTGCTTAAGCTCCACTTGTTTTTCAATTTTCCATATGCTATACTGAGTTACAACAAATTTGTTTAATCAGGAGGCTTCGTTATGGCTGTAGGTGAGCGTATAAAGCGTGCTCGTAATTTTCGTGGTATGACTCAAAAAGAACTAGGTGTAGCAATCGGTTTTGAAGAAAAAAGCGCAGATATCCGTATTGCTCAATATGAAAGTAACACCAGAACTCCTAAAGAGGAATTACTTCGCAAAATTGCAACTGTACTGGACGTAAATTATCGTTCTTTGTATGAGCCAACCTTATACGCTGCTGAAGATATCATGTACACGCTGTTTGAGCTAGATGAACATTATCCTGATACCCAGCTTTACGAGATATCGGACACAATTGATTCTAATCTCACAGAAACACATATGTCCATCAGCTTCCGTTCTTGTCTATTAGACGATCTCTTAAAAGAATGGCAACTTCGTAAAAAACAACTAGCAACCGGAGAAATTACCAGAGACGAATATCTTGAGTGGAAACTCAATTGGCCACAAACTACTGATGATTGTGGGAAACATACCTCACACAAAAAATGGCGTAAAAAATAAGAGAGATAAAAATAGCCCGTTGGAAAACAAATCATGTTGTTCTCCAGCGGGTATTTTCATCTCTCTATAACAGTAATTGGCTGACTTATAGTATCAAATTAGTATCAGCCCTCCTATACATATGCTCAAAATGGCTTAAATACAAGCTTTTTTGAAACTCTTTTCTTACTCAAATTCTATTGTTGCCGGCGGCTTTCCTGTGCAGTCGTACATTACGCGGTTTACACCCTTTACCTCATTAACGATACGGTTTGTTACCTTTCCAAGTACTTCCCACGGAAGCTGCGCTGCGTCAGCAGTCATGAAATCTGAAGTATTTACAGCGCGAAGCGCAATTGCGTAATCGTAGGTACGGAAATCACCCATAACACCAACACTTCTCATGTTGGTGAGCGCTGCAAAGTACTGACCAAGACCCTTATCCAAACCTGCCTTTGCAATCTCCTCACGGTAGATATAATCAGCCTCCTGAACGATCTTTACCTTCTCCTCTGTTACCTCTCCGATAATACGAATTCCAAGACCTGGGCCCGGGAATGGCTGACGATATACAAGATAGTCCGGAATGCCTAGCTCTAATCCTACCTTACGAACCTCATCCTTAAACAGCATACGAAGCGGCTCTACGATCTCCTTGAAATCAACTACGTCTGGAAGTCCTCCTACGTTGTGGTGAGACTTAATAACAGCTGACTTTCCAAGACCAGACTCGATAACATCCGGGTAGATGGTTCCCTGTACCAGATAGTCGACAGCACCGATCTTTCTTGCCTCTTCCTCGAATACGCGGATGAACTCCTCACCGATAATCTTTCTCTTTGCCTCTGGCTCTGTAACGCCCTTTAACTTCTCATAATAACGCTGCTGTGCATTGACACGAATAAAGTTTAACTCATATGAGCCGTTTGGTCCAAATACAGCCTCAACCTCATCACCCTCATTTTTACGAAGCAGGCCATGATCTACAAATACACAAGTCAGCTGTTTGCCAATTGCCTTAGAAAGAAGTACAGCTGCAACAGAAGAATCTACTCCGCCAGATAATGCACAAAGAACCTTGCCATTACCGATACGCTCACGAAGCTGTGCGATTGTTGTCTCTACAAAGGATGACATTTTCCAATCTCCGTGACATCCACAAACCTTGTATACGAAGTTTGAGAGCATCTTCATACCCTCTGCTGTATGCATAACTTCCGGATGGAACTGTGTTGCATAAAGCTTTCTCTCTGGGCAGGACATTGCGGCTACCGGGCATACAGGTGTATGCGCAGTCACACGAAAACCTTGCGGTGCCTTTGCAATGTAATCAGTGTGGCTCATCCAGCAAACAGTTGTCTTTGATACGCCTTCAAATAAAGTGTCCTCTGTGTCAACCTCCACCTCTGTATGTCCATACTCACTTGTCGGTGCTGTCTCTACAGTTCCGCCAAGACTCCATGCCATTAACTGTGAACCATAGCAAATACCAAGAATCGGAATACCCAATTCAAAAATGGCTTTGTCATAATGTGGTGACTTTTCATCATAAACGCTGTTTGGACCACCTGTAAAGATGATTCCCTTAGGATTTATTTTTTTGATCTCTTCCAGGCTCATCGTGTAAGGCTTTACCTCACAGTATACGTTGCACTCGCGCACGCGGCGTGCAATCAGCTGATTATACTGACCACCAAAGTCTAGTACAATAACCGACTCCTTCTCCATTGCAATTCCTCCTGCTTTTGTTATCGTCTGCTCTCATCCACGATGCACTATGCTTTCTGGCGGGCAAACATTGCTTCATACTTTTTCTTTTTTATTATACAGAGTGTGACTGTTTTGTGCAATGCAAAATTTTTATAACAGTAGAGCGCAATCAGCCACTTTTTTAGGAAAAATTCCTACAAAACATAACTTACTTTCCTTATTTTATCCATGCAAAGAATGCACAGTCATATGCCTCAAAATATTCTTGTGCATCAGCAATTGCCATCGTAGTAGTCTCTGATGTAACGGGATCATACACACTTACATTTTTTGTGTCATAGCCTGTAAGCAATAGCGCACTGCTGTCTCCAGTAACTGCAAGCACCAGATGATTTTCGTTGATATAATATAAAATCTGTGTTACACTGCTGCCTCTTAGATTTTCTGCACGGCCGCTTACACTTTTTGACGTATCTTTTGTGTTTTCAGCCTCTATTGCCTGAGTCATAATATCCTCAACAGCCGTCTTCTCATTCAAAAGTGCTTCTACTAAAGATGCATTTCCGCCTTCAGCCGAAATAAGAATCTCTAAGCATGCCCTTAAGCCATCTTCTGCGTTTTTTGCCTGCTGTTCTTCAAATGTCAGATTTTTACTCAGCGCTCTAGTTCCTCTTGTCCAAACATAGCTTGCCCTATCATCTACCACTACTCCCATCTGATCATATGCGGTGTCAATAGCATCTGCAAGCACACTGTCAATCTGCTGTAAGCGTCCCTTGGCATATACATAGTAAAGATGCCCCTGATCACCATCATCTAAGTTCAACTGATATGAGGCAGCTGCATCGCGAATCTTGCAAAGTGTTCCATTTGTCTGCACCTTTTCTGTATCGAGAGGAATACTAATAGACCACACCTTCTGGAAATCATCTGCAATTTTGCTCTTTGTTAAGCTTGTAACCTTCTTATCGCTTCGATTATTGAAAAACATCTGATCATCAGCCGCTTCTTCATAGCTTCCAGACGCATTGTTCTTCGTAAGACGATAAATGTTTAGCTGGTTCTCCAAAATTTGTGTTCCTTCTATATAATATCCATCCATCTGATATGCACCAGACTGTGTCATGTCTTCATCAAATGAAAGTATTGCCAGTTCATACATAGGCTTATGCACTACCTGTCCGGCCTGCGTCAGCACATCACTCTTTCTTCCCGTGCCATACACCAGATCATTGCCCAAAAAGCCCTGAATCTGAACAAACTCACCTTCTCCTGCATCTATACGATACGTTTCTCCAGTACTTAGATCAGCAATTCTAATCATGCCTGCATATCCCTCATCGCCCTCCTCCCAGGCAATAAGGCTGCTTGATTTATTGGAGTAAAAGCTTCCTGCACTTGATGCCTTAGCAAGTTGTGCCTTCTCTCCACTGCTTAAATCGATAGAATACACAGTACTCTGATACAAAAGGTACATCAAATCAGACTCATTATTGACATAGGCAAGCGTTCCCATATTTTTCATAAGGATCTCTTCCGAGAATGTAACTGGAATATAGAAGATTTCATCAATACAGGCTGTCTCACATTTATAATGAAGGAAGCTGACGCCAACCTGTCCCTCATGATTTCCTCTACTGTGATAACCATATGCCATAAAATAAATATCGCCGCTGTTTTCAACACGAATTGGCTGCAGCTTGTACCCATCTAAAAATGATTTATCCTCAGCTCCATCCTGATATGTGTATATAAGACTTAATGAATTATCTTTTTCATTTGATGTAAACAGCTGTCCGTCATACACGTATGCCTGAATATTTTCATCATCTGATGCCATCTTGGATACTTCCTCATCTGTAATGCCAAGCTGCAGTGCCCCCTTTGCATACACTGGTGCTGCTACCGAAAACTGCTCTTTTACATGGCGTTCAAAATCAAGAAGATAAAGCACATCATTTCTAAAACGCACAACATAATTTTCATTCACCATACATGTTTTGCTGTCTGTGCCGTTACTTATTGTTACAGGATATGTCAATGTAACACTTGCCTGACTGTCGCTTAACTCCGTAAGCGTTGTCTCTACTGTTCCAGCCTCAACTAAAAGACCATTCCACGTGATCATACCACTTCTTGAATGCTGATTCACGTAGCTGAAATCATCTGTTCCCATCGTCTCATCTGGCTGTATGTAATTGACGACAAAATCACTGTTTTTGTCAATTGATGCCTGCCAGAAATCATCTGCAAAACCAACGAGGCTTTCTGTATGTTCATCTGTCAGATAAATAATTCTGCTATAATAATAGACAGGTTTTTCCTTCTGACTGACACATAAAACAAATTGATATTCATTGCCATCATCTACCAGATTAGAAAGCTGCAGCTGTGTCTTCATAGTGCTGCCATCCGTTTCCCATCCGCTTATCACACCATCCTCTACAAGACGTGTGCCATCAAGGCCTCTGACTTCATAAGAAACCTGACCGACATTCTCCGCCTGATCGATCTGAATGGACAGTTTATGTTCCTGCGACAGGGGCGTAATACAGCCCCTCATCGTGGAAACATCCATCTTTTGTGTATAACCACGCAGAATATTGCTGTTATCTGTAAGATACTTAAGCCTTACAGCGGCAAGTGTGCCTGACTGCATCGTTTCGTAGCTGTCTGTCTGCTGTGTTTTCTGTGTATACTGCTGATATACTACAAAGCTGCCAAATGCAGCTACAAAAATAAAAATCAGCAGCAGAATCCTTCGAATTAGCTTTTTCAAATCAAAACCATACCTTTCTTTTTCCCTATTAACAGGGTATTGTTATGGCTTTATTTTACTTGCAATCTAGTAAAATCACAAGTCTTTTTTTGTACTGCCGTTAACATCAATATCGTCCTCTGCATCGTCTGCACCTTCGCCTTGCAATCTCCTGATATAAAAGTACACTTACTATATCTTCCAGCCAGCTTTGCTGTCTTGGCGGCCTAGGCGGCGGTGGTCCCTGAGGAGGAACAAATGTTGGCGGCGGTGGACCAAATGGTGGCGGTGGTGGTGGCATAAATGCATCGTGTCCGCTTGCCTCAAATAGATCCTCTATCGGTATTTCTCTAAACTCCTCATTTTTTCTAAGACGCTCACAGATTTGACGTCCTGTTCGATTAAGATTTATTTTATCTGGATATTCATCATAAATAAAGCTTCCTGCATAATCAAGCTCATCACAAGTATGTTCAATTTCCTGCTGTATCTTTTTTATTTTTTCCGGATAGAGGCTTTTCCAGTACTGCGTTTGAATCTCATCTGCTGCCTCCTCAAGCCTTTGGGCGATCAATGCATCCTGTGGGGTCTGCGGCCGAAAGCGTGATGACTGATGATACAGCCCGTACTGGCTGTGACTGCTCCATATCATAGCAAGATCCTTTCAGACGGATTTACTTTTATTTTATGCCGCATTAAATTCAAGTGTTCCACGCCTTAACTAATCATCCCACTGTACCGTTGGAAAACCGAGAATACATATTGTTTTCTCGCCATTTACACGATACAGCAGATTGATATTTGATCTTTCGTTTTGAAACCGTATCACTTCTCCTAATTTTTCCCCATATCCATAGTATAGCTGCAGATTGTCCTGTCCTTTTGCACTTACAAGCGATGCGCCTGCTTTATTTATCATCTTTTTAGCACATTCATCTATCTGTTCTTTTGTCATTAACTGCGGCCAGCTTCCTATAAGCTCTAAACATAGTTTTGATTGGCTCTGGCTGTATTTTTCCAGTCGTTCTTTTTTCTCATATATCCTTTGCATTTCTTCTGACCAGTCTCCCGCAAACCGCCAACTGATCAGCCCTTCGCACATATTGTCATTTTTTATTGCCGTCTGATTTTCATTTGTATCTTCTTCATTATTTTTTCTTAAGTATTGCAAACTCCAGGAAAAATCTTCATTTGCACCTTCAAGCTCCCATATACATCCATACGTTTCCTTCTTCTTTATAATCCCATATCCACTGTAAATTTGGCAGACGGCCGCCGCACCTTCAAGGTATTCTGTAATCTCTTCTTCTGACGTCAATGCAGGACCAGTACCATAAAGGCGAATCTGTGCCGTCACATCATCTGTAAATTCGTCATTAAAACAAGATGCCATTTCAAAGCTGTCTAATGTCATTTCCTGCCTTTTATTCAGCCCAAATGCTTCCACCGCAATCACTGCGCACCACACTGCACAGCAAAGCCCTGTCAATATACGGTACATATTGCCTCCTTTCTGCTCCTATTGGAAAGTATTTCCTATTTGAAAAGCTTTATACACATTAATCTTTTGTAAAATTTGCGTGTTGCCATTCTATGTCATCTTTGCTATACTAAGAAAAAAGTGCCTATTTTAGCCACTTTTTGATTAGGAGGGATTCTATGTCTAAGCCAACGCTCTACCGAAACCGTCTGATACCACTTGAATCGATACTGTTAACTAATGATGAAATCCTATATCACGATGATAAAAAAATCATTACGTTCTGGAAAACACTTCATCCAAAGTCTGATCTTGCATACGGCTATTCCTGTTACTTTTTAGACCGTGGCTTTAAGATCAGCCGATTTTATTCGCACAGCCGCGATTTTATGTATTGGTATTGTGACATCATTGAGACAAACTACGAAAAGGACAGCGACACTTATGTCTTTACTGATCTGTTGGCAGATGTGATAGTCAAGCCAGACGGAAACACTCGCGTAGTGGATCTTGATGAGCTGGCAGATGCCTTTGAGCGCGGACTTCTCTCTTCACAGCGCATGAGCTGCGCACTCAGACAACTCGATGATCTGCTTCAGGCAATTTACAGAGACCGTTTTGAATCACTGACAGAGCCCCTTATGAATCAGATTGCTGAGTATGAATCATCGCAGCAAAAAGCGTAACAAAACATGCCCTTGGGGGTAAAATTTAACACAAAGATCAAAGGAGAATCATATTATGATAGCACTTGGATGCGACCACGGCGGTTACGAATTAAAGCAGGAGATTATCAAATACCTAGAGGAAAATAATCTGCCATTTAAGGATTTTGGCTGCTACGACAACAGCTCAGTGGATTATCCTATTTATGCACGCAAAGTAACAGATGCCATTACACACGGAGAATGTGACAAGGGTATTTTAATCTGCGGAACAGGTATCGGTATTTCCATCGCAGCAAATAAGGTTCCTGGCATCCGCGCTGCACTGTGTACTGACTGCTTCTGCGCTGAAGCCACAAGACTTCACAATGATGCCAATATCCTTTGTATGGGCGGACGCGTTGTTGGTCCTGGACTTGCTGTAAAGATTACTGACACATTCTTAAATACACCATTTTCTAACGATGAGCGCCACATAAGACGCATCAATCTGATTGAAAACAGAGATCCATCTGAAAATTAATCATAAAAAAGCCGCTTACCCATCAAATGATGAGCAAGCGGCTAATTCTTTTATTATCCTATATTATGATGCTAAAAGTGCTTCTGCATATTTTCCAAGCTCAGCGCTTCTATTTTCAGCATCTTCCATGCTGCTTCCCTTTACACCGTAATACAGCTTGATCTTCGGCTCAGTTCCTGATGGTCTTACACACAGCCATGCGCCGTCCTCAAGATCATAATACAGTACATTTGACTGCGGCAGTCCAGTTGGTGTTACCTCTCCTGTCTCCATGTTTTTGCAGGTATCTAACTTGTAATCTCTTGCCTGAAGTACCTTGTACGGTCCGATATTCTCTGGTGCATTTGCACGTAAGTTTTCCATAGTCTGAGCGATCTTTGCCAGACCCTCAATGCCCTTCATGGTAACAGACTTTACACTGTCCTTATAATAGCCATACTTGTCATAAATTGCAAGCATCTGATCCCACAGTGTCTTTCCCTGCTTCTTATAATAAGCAGCAGCCTCGCACAGTGCCATAGTCGCAACAATAGCATCTTTATCTCTTGCATGTGTTCCAATAAGACAGCCATAGCTCTCCTCAAATCCAAACAGATATGTTCCCTTACCACTCTGCTCGAAACCAAGAATCTGCTGTCCGATGTACTTAAATCCAGTCAGACACTCAATCAGGCGGATTCCATAAGACTTTGCGATTGCATCTGCAAGATTTGTTGTAACGATTGTCTTAATAAGAGCTCCATCTTCTGGCAGTCCCTGTTTTTCCTTAATCTGGCTGATTGTATACTCAGCAAGCAAGCATCCAGACATATTTCCTGTCAGAGAATGATACTCGCCAGTCTTTGCATCCTTTACATATACGCCAAGACGGTCTGCGTCCGGATCTGTTGCCAGAACAAGATCTGCGTTTTTCTCCTTTGCCAGTGCAAGTGCCAGTTCAAATGCTTCTGCTGCCTCTGGATTTGGATAGCTTACAGTCGGGAACTCTCCATCTGGAAGCTCCTGCTCTGGAACTACATAAACATGAGTAAAGCCAAGCTCCTTTAATACACGTCTTGCCGGTACATTTCCTGTTCCGTGAAGAGGTGTATAAACGATTGTCAGCTGATCCTGCATTTCGTCAATGGCATCCTGATTCTTTACCTGCTTCTTTAACTCTGCAATATATGCGTCATCAATTGCACCGCCAATAATCTCAAACAGATTTGCCACGCGTGCATTATCTTCCTGCATCGTCTTTAAGGTGGAGAAATCTGTGATTGCCTTTACCTCTGCCATGATTCCCTTGTCATGCGGCGGTGTAATCTGTGCGCCGTCCTCCCAATATACCTTATATCCATTATATTCCGGCGGATTGTGAGATGCGGTAATGTTGATTCCTGCGATACATCCAAGCTTTCTTACAGCAAATGAAAGCTCTGGTGTCGGGCGAAGAGATTCAAACAGATATGCCTTAATGCCATTTGCAGCCAGGCAAAGTGCTGCTTCCTTGGCAAATTCTGGAGACATACGACGAGAATCGTATGCGATTGCAACACCCTTTTTCTGCTCTCCTGCCTTGATAATATAATTAGCAAGTCCCTGTGTTGCCTTGCGAACTGTATAAATATTCATACGGTTTAATCCAGCTCCAATCACGCCGCGAAGACCAGCTGTACCAAATTCCAGCTCCGTATAGAAACGATCCTTTTTCTCCTCCTCTGAAATTCCTCTTAACTCAGCCTTTGTTGCCTCGTCAAAACACGGGCTTGTCAGCCACTCATCATACAATGCCTGATAATCCATAAAAACCATGCCTTTCCGTGTCACTTTTTTAAAGGACACTGCTTTCTTTTACCCTAAGTATACTAGATAAAACAAAAAAATGGAATCTTTTTCAAAGATTTTTAACAAAATACTCCTATTCTTTACCGAAATCTTGTGTTATACTAACGAAGCGAAATACAATATTTAAAGAAAGGTGACATGTATTATGAAGACTTTTTTACATTCTTCCAAAGATAAACAAAGCTTGTCTGACTGGTCGCTCCGACAGAAAGCAGGCTTTTTTGTTTTTCTGGCACTTTTTGCCATATGCATTGGAATGGCCTGCTTTTTTAATGGTTTCTCCCTGCCTAATCTATTAATTCTGATTGCCATTGCCATTGTCTCTATGGTCATCTACGTGCTGCCAATTTCTCTGCATCCAGCTGTAAAGGCTGTCATCACTATTATTCTTCCGACAGCCGCATTCTTTTTACTGGAGTCTATGACACATGTTGTCTGGGAAACGATGGAGATTGACGCTGTTTTATTAAACCTTGTCTTTTACTATTTGTTCTTTTTGTTTTTCTTCTTCGTAAGCGGATCAACAAAAATCTCACTTGACATTTTGCTTATATTTACCATGATTGTCGGTCTGGCAAACTATTTTGTCATTTTGTTTCGCTCCTCACCGATTCTGCCATGGGATCTGCTCTCAGTTGGAACTGCAGCCACTGTTGCAAACAATTATACCTTCAGCATCACATATCTTGTTGCTCAGCTGGCAGCTGGTTTTTTAGGATGTATAATACTTGCCGGAAAATGTAATATTCATTTCCCGGCTCTAAGCGCTAAAAAGACAATTCGCGGACTGATTCGTCTGGCACTTTGCTGCGTTTTAATCATTCCGTCTGCATGCTATATCCAATTTTTATATCAGCCTGACATTGCAGATTATACAAGCCTTGACAACACGCTGTTTACTCCAAAATATATGTTTAAGACAAATGGCTTTTTCGTTGCCTTTTTGATGGACAGCCGCTATCTTAGAATTGATGAGCCAAACGGCTACAGCAAAGAATATGCCAAATCTCTTCTTGATGAGCAGACTGAAACTTCTTCGACTGCCGATGAGCTTCCAAACATCATTGTCATTATGGATGAATGCTTCTCTGATCCTACTGTACTTGGCGATTTTTCATGCAATGAAGACTTTATGCCATATATTCGAAGCCTGCTTGACGGCGCTCCAAACACCATAAGCGGTCATCTTTATGTATCTGTTCTTGGCGGCAACACGGCAAACTCAGAGTTTGAATATCTGACAGGAGATTCGATGGCATTTCTTCCAAGCGGAAGCATTCCTTATCAGCAGTATTTAAATAAGTATGCTCTGTCAATTGTTTCACATATGAAGGAATTAGGCTACAGCACAACTGCTATGCATCCGTACAATGCCTCTGGCTGGAATCGAAGCTCTGTTTATGAAAAGATGGGATTTGGACAGTTTCTTTCTTTGAAAAATTATCATCACGGCGAACAGCTTCGAAAATATGTCAGCGATCAGGCCGACTTTGAAGAGGTTCTTGATGTCTTAAATCAAAGCACCGATCCTGCCTTTATCTTTAATGTAACAATGCAAAATCACAGCAGTTATGGCACGCCGTATGATAACTTCACTCCGTCTATTGAGGCTAAGTTTAAAAATACAAAGAGCACCAAGTATTTAAACAACTATCTTTCCCTGATGAAATACACTGATGACGCAGTTAAATATCTGCTTACTGAGCTTTCTGCTTCTGATAAGAAAACAATTGTTGTCTTCTTCGGTGATCATCAGCCAAACGATTATGTTGTTGAACCAATCTACGAAGAGAATGGCCTTGATATCAATAATCAGACGCTCGAAGAACAGCAAAAGCGTCAGCAGGTTCCTTTCTTTATCTGGGCAAATTATGATATCGAGGAAGAAAGTAATCTTGCACTTAGTGCTAATTATCTTTCTACAAAAGTTGCCAAAGTTGCCGGTCTTGGTCTTACAAAATATCAAAGCTTCCTCTCACAGATGTCAGAAGTGCTTCCTGTCGTCAATGCAGTTGGCTATGTAGATACCGACGGTACATGTCACTATTTAAAGGAAGCCACTGACGAAGAAAAAACATGGCTCGATAATTATGAGATTCTTCAGTATTACCGCATGTTTGACCAGTAATTAACGACTACAGCTGCTTCTGCAGCAGACAATCAGCAAAGGCAGTGCGTACACTATTTTGTTCCACTGCCTTTTTTATTTTCTCGATATTCTTCTCAGAAATCCACGATTTGCTGTTGTTAAAATAGAAGTTTACCTGTTTCCAATATTTTTCTGGGTATGCAATCATAAATCCTAAAAGGCTTATTTCTTTTTGTGACATGTTTTGGACTCTGTTGTATTCGCGAATCAGTCTCATTCCAAGCTCCTGATTCCAGTTATGCTTTTCCATGATTTTTCTAAGAAACTGATACAGATCACAAACCTGACAGCCCACACGAAACTGTTCAAAATTTACTGCTGCCGTCTGCCCCTGGCCAATCAGTACATTGTGCTGATGATACGCGCCGTGGATCAGATGGCCTTCTTTTTTCGCCTGCTCCTCCACCTCATAAAGTCCGCCGTCCATCATTGCACGCACTGCAATGTCTGCCTGATTATACATTTCATCAAGGCTTTTTTGAATGAACTGCTCAAGCACTGATTTTTTCTTTTTACGATGCAGATATGCGCGCACACGGCGAAGCTCACGATTGTGCTTTTCGTATTGGCAGGCTAGACTCTGCCTTTCTTTATGTGTATTTGTGACAGCATTTCCTTCTGTCATATTCTGCTTATTTTCTTCTGGCTGCTCTTTTTCTGGTTTTATAAGCAGGTGCTTTGGCATGCGTCTCATAGAAACATGCAGCCGCGCAAGACTGTTAACAGCCTGTCCGAGATCACCAATACTGCTTACACTACACTCCGGCCACGGATACCACATCTTTAACACATAACCTGTGCCTTCTTCATTTTTAGAGAGCAGCTCTTCCTTCTCATTTTTTATGATCTGGTCTGTATGCACCATTCCATTCTCCGCCAGATATAAAAGAAGGGCCGCCTCTGCCTCTAACCGCGCTTGTTTTCCACGGTATTCTGAAAGCAGATACAGTCCTTCTTTTGTATCACATAAAAGTGCGCCCCGTACCTTTCGCGTTGTGCGAACTGTCACAGGATACTGACTAAGTACCGACATTCCCCAATCATTCATAGAATTACCTACGCCTTTCCGGCTGTCTCCCGGACCGCCTATGCTATCCTATGAAACATCAGGTAATATCATACCAGATCATTTTTTTATTTGCGCGTCCAAAGAATATCTCTGTTAATGCATTGTCCCAGCAGTCTCTTTACCTGTCTGGCATCCTTTGTCTGCGGCAAAATCCACATAAGCTTTGTCAAAACGGCTTCTAGTGTCATATCATATGCCTCCATGACACCTGCCTCTTCCTTTACTTTCTTTCCAACCTCATATACGGCAAGATTGCTGCCTTCTCTGGCAACCTGTGTAGCCATAACAAACACCTTTCCCTCACGTGTCCACTTATGTACCACATCGAAAAAGCTTCCTTTCTCGTAAACAGGAAGACCACCGACACCAAATGCCTCGATAATTACTGCATCACAGCGTCCTGCCACATAATCAAGAATATCAGCAGGCATAGACGGCACCAGCTTAACTAATCCTACTGATGCAGTCATATCGTGATAAAACTGTACAGGTCCCATCTCTTTTGGCTCTTCAAAATACAAAAGAACACGTCCGTCACTAATCATGCCAAGATACGGATAATTGACGCTTGCAAATGCATTATAGCTCTTGCTGTGTTCCTTCTTTGCGCGTGTTCCGGCAATAATTTTCCCATCAAATACAACACATACATCATGTGCCTTTTCGCTTGATGCAAACCTGAGACTATCCATAAGATTTACTCTCGCATCAGTATCCTCTAAGTCTATTGGATGCTGTGCTCCTGTAATAACAATCGGCTTTGGTGAATGCTGAATCAGATAAGAAAGTGCTGCCGCCGTAAATGCCATCGTGTCTGTTCCATGACAAATGACAAAACCATCATAATCCTCATAATGTGCTTCAATACAGGCTGCCATCGAAAGCCAATGCTTTGGTTCAATATTTGTGCTGTCAAGATTCATCAGCTGAATAGTATCCGTTTCACAAAATTCCTTTGAATCCTGCACATACGACAGAAGCTGCTCTGGCGTAAGAAGCGGCTTTAATCCGTCCTCACTGTGTCCGCAGGCGATTGTTCCGCCCGTTCCAATAAGTAATATCTTTCTCATACCACATGCATTATCCTTTCTGTTTGTATCTTTATTCCCTCATTTTGATCTGTCTGCTGATCCTGCTGACGGCGAAATGCATTAATAATATCACGTCTTGTAATGATTCCAATGAAAACATTGCGATCATCTACAACTGGTACATAATTTTGATTGGATGCACGCTCAATCATCTCATCGATTGTCGCATACACATATACTGGCGGCATCCAGTCCTTACGGATAATCTCTTTGATTTGAAAGCTCTCCAGCTCCTGCATGTCACATTTGTGATATGTTAGCATATACCATAAAAAATCGCCCTCGTTTACCGATCCGGCATAACATCCATCCTCATCGATAACCGGCAGCGCAGTGTAGCCATATATTCTCATACGCTCAAGTCCCTGACGCAGCGTATCCTCCTTGTGAAGATACTCAATCTCTCCCTTTGGTTTTAATAATGTCATTAAATTCATTTTGCTTCCTCACAGTTCTGAAATGTTGCATAACAGTTTTCTGTATGCCACCATTTTCCATGAATGCAGTCTGGTTTCCCATCTGCTTGTTTTTTTTATTCTACCACAACTGTGAGGAAATTTCCATTACCGTAATCTTACAGTTTGATGAAATAATTATGAAGTCCATCCATCCAGATATACGCGCCATCGCCCTCTATCTTAAGATGAAGCTTAGATAAATCCTTCTCATGCGTTTGCCCCATCGCATTGTAAAGCTCTAAGAGCTCATCCATATGCCATGAGTAATATCCTATCAGCGCCTTTGCTGTTTCTTTATATATTTTTTCATCCTGCGTCATGGTTTCTCCCTTCATTATTCATTCGCGTAAAGTATTTCTATTCACCTTTCTAGTTTTTCGCAGTTTCCTCGTTCAACAATTCTGCACTTTTCGTGCAGTTTTATCCTACTAGGTTTCGACAAAATCTTCAACTAATTTCAATCGCGTATTTCGACACCCTTATTGCTGTATCTTGTGATCTGTGCTACGATAGACGAAACACAGGTTGAAAGGACAAAATGATATGGAATTTACTACACTTTGCTATTTAGAGCGCGATGATCATTATCTAATGCTGCATCGCACGAAAAAGGAACATGATTTTAATAAAGATATGTGGATTGGCGTGGGCGGTCACTTTGAAGAAAATGAAAGTCCTGATGAGTGTCTGCTGCGCGAAGTTAAGGAAGAAACCGGACTCACACTGACTTCCTACAAAATGCGCGGTATTCTGACATTTGTTTACCGCGATATATGCGAATATGTCTGCCTCTATACGGCTGATGGCTTTGAGGGTGAAATGACTTCCTGCAATGAAGGCGAGCTTAAGTGGGTTCCTAAAGATAAATTGCTGACGCTAAATTTGTTTGAAGGGGATCTTATCTTTTTTAAGCTGTTGCTAGAAGATGCACCTTTCTTTTCATTGAAACTCACTTATGATCAGGTAAATGAGCACCGCCTTATTGACGCAAATCTAAATGGCAAAAAGCTTGAGCTTTTCGATATCCTAGATGAAAACGGTGTACCGACAGGACTGACAAGGGAGCGTTCTTTGTGCCATCTTCTTGATACACCGCACAGAACTGGTCATGTGTGGATTGTGCGTCCTGTTGAGGCAAAGGATGGAATCGCTTCTGACACACAAGCCGGCACTTCACAAAATAAGCCTGCCTATGAATTGCTTCTCCAAAAGCGAAGCCACGACAAAGATTCTTTCCCGGACTGCTATGATATCTCGTCTGCCGGTCATGTTCCAGCAGGAAGCTCTGTCCTTGATTCTGCGATTCGTGAACTCTCAGAAGAACTTGGAATCAAGGCTTCACCTAGCGATCTTATTCCTATTGGCACACATGAAGGAAACAGCCACAGTATCTTTTATGGAAAGCCGTTTCACAACCATGAATTTAGTACACTGTATCTCTACACAAAACCTGTGCAGATCAAAGATCTTGTGCTGCAGGAATCAGAAATCCAGTCAGCAAAATGGTTTGATCTAAATCAACTGATGGAAGATGTTAAAAATAACGCGCCAGGATACTGCCTGTACTATGATGAACTGCAGATTCTTAAAAATGCGCTGGAAAAATAATAGAAGGCAGGCCATCACGGCCTGCCTCTTTAAATCAATGCTGAATCTGTCCTTCTTCTTCGCTATGGTTGCGCAAATCAGTAGGACGATACTTTGGAATAACCTTCATAAGCTCATCATCATAATTGCACTCAACACGCGTATTCTTTGAAGTCACAAGCGTATAGATATGATCTGGTGTGCATGCCGGCCAATTCGGAATTGCGCTGTTGTTTGGATCACCTGTGCGCGCAAATGACATAACACTGTCAAAAATCTCTGTCTCGACGCGCTCTGTAACGCCTGCTTCCTGTGTATATGGCGTGAATGATGTGTTTGCAAAAACATACGGAATATCTGCACAATGCCACGGAACCCAGCCGCCATCAAGCGGCAGTTCAAGATCAAACATATATGAATATGTCTGTGCGTTCATTTTGCTGCGCTCTTTTACATAGTCAAGAAGCGGTACACGAACAATGCTGTCAAGCACAGTCAGATCGACAGGATTATGTGTCGGATATGCTTTTTCAAAGAGTGGAAGAAGCTCTGATGCCGCCTTTTCTCCCATTACCTTTTCAACGACCTTTTCACCTTCTTCTTTTGTCATGTGGTTTCTGTCAAACGGCATCGGTGCAAATGTGAAGAACTCGCCAAATACACTTCCAACCATAAGTGCAACATTACTGCTTTCCTTACGAAAACCTACATCGCTTGGATCGCCCACATAAAATTCATTCGGGATCGGGGCACCGCCGCTATATTTTCCCTGTGCCTGAAATGTTGGACGCACCTTTAAATAAGCGGCTGCAAGCTGTGCATATGGTACCTTTTCAAGTTCTTTCACACTGCTTACACCAAGCTCTTCCATAACAGCCTCTGCGATTTCTTTTCCGCTCTGTCCACGTTTTGGCATCAAATCATTGATTACTCCACTCATGTTAATTCCCTTTGCAAAAAGTCCATCTGCTGCCGGCATCTGAAGAAGCGTTGTCACCTTTGCGCCGCCGCCTGACTGACCAAATACTGTGACGTTCTTTGGATCTCCGCCAAATTTCTCAATATTTTCCTGCACCCATTTTAGTGACGCAATGATATCATCCATTCCGGCATTTCCTGAATTGGCATACTCTGATCCAAATGCAGACAGATCAAAATATCCAAGCACATTTAAGCGGTGATTGATTGATACAACAACTGCATCACCTCTGCGGCTCATATTTTCGCCCTCATACGCGATGTGCTCAATTGAAGAACCGGCTTCAAAGCCGCCGCCATGAAACCATACTAGAACAGGGCGCTTCTTTTCATCACATGATGGTGTCCAAATATTTAGATTCAAACAATCCTCATCCATAACCCAGTAGCGATGCGGTACAAACACCTCACCAGCTGGCTTTGGCATATCAAGAAGCGGACACACATAGCCAAAGCTTGTCGCATCAAGTTCACCTTCCCATGCCTCAAGCGGCTCTGGCGCATGGAAACGCTTCGCCTTTGCATACGGAATGCCCTTAAACACAGACACTCCATTGTAAGCATAGCCACGTACCTTTCCCTTATTTGTCTCTACGACAACACTTCCTTTTTTGAATACAAATTCTTTTTCCATTTCTTTTTTCCTCCCATATAGAATACTATTACGATTCCTCTATCGTTTGTTGCATCATCCGCGCTTATATATCCATTTCTGCAAAATTGATTACCAAATCTGGATAAATGCCCACTTTCGCAGATTCGTTAAAATTACAATCTTCATAATCTGGTGTTTCAAAATTGCACATGGATACTCTCTTTTTGCTCGGATCGACAATCCAATATTCACGAACACCAGCTGCCTGATACTTACCCCTTTTAATAATATAGTCCTGCGCTTTTGTGGATGGAGACACCACCTCGATTACCCAGTCCGGTGCACCTATACAGCGCTTTCCATTACTTAATTTATCGCGATCACAAATCACGGATATATCTGGCTGAACAAGGTTGTAAATATCATCGGCTGAAAGCTGCACATCAAATGGAGATGGGAAAACTCGGCATTTACCGCCCTTAGAGCGAATATAAATGTTGATCTCCGTTACTAAAAAATTGACAATGGCTTGATGAGTTACTGTTGGTGCCGTATCCAGAAAAAGTCGTCCGTCGATTAGTTCCGCGCGCGTTCCCTCTGGTAACGCTTCAATATCAGCTATTGTTTTAATTTCTTCCTTTGGCAATGCCATTCTCGCTACCTCCTTTTCCTATTCCATTTACTCACCACTATACAATTGTGATCTGACAGCTCTCCATTGCCCGAAGCGCACGCTCATGGCTCTCTGGTGTCACACCTGCGCAGCATGATGCATCTACCTCAATCGGAACCTCCGGCAAAAATGCCTTTACTAAAATTGCATTGGAAATGACACAGATATCGGTGCAAAGTCCCACAAATATGATCTTATCAATTCCCATCTGCTCATTAAGTGCCACAAGACGTTTTCCGAGTTCCACACTTCCAAAGGTAGGCTTGTCAATCGGATTTCCATCGATCAGTGACGCGATCTCGTCATTCAGCTCCCATCCTCTCGTATCACGGATGCAATGCTGCACTGGAAGATTAGTTCCTTCCTGCGTACTCAAGTAATTTTCTTCATGTGTATCTCTTGTTGCAAGAACCAATCCCTTAAAGTTCTTAATCTTATCTGCCACCTTTGGCACAATTGAAACGGCCTCCTTAGTGCCAAGTGACCCATCAATAAAATCGTTTTGCATATCTACAACTACAAGAACTTCCATGCCTCTTTGTTCTCCCTTCTTTGCTCGTAATTTCACTGATTTTATAATATTCCATTTGGGGGGATATTGCAAGATAGCAACTGAGAATTTGACATTTTAACCAAGAGGTTACAGTTCATGCGTCATGCTACGAAAGCCCTGCGGTGTAATGGTTTCGTCGCCGGACCAAACTCCGCAGGTTCCTTTTATGTTCTTTCTTATCATACATTACTTTGAAAGACCTGCTCCAAGTGTCCGGCTCGTGAAATCCATTCACCTTCGTGCTTTACTGTAAATATTGGCTTATCCATGAACTGTAACACCAAGAGTTATTTATCTTCAGTGCGCAATCTGAAACAGCGAATAAAATTGTCCTTTTTGCTGCATAAGCGTATCGAACTTTCCCTGCTCGCAGATTGTTCCATTCTTCATGACAAGGATTTTATCATAGCGGCGAAGAATCGCTTCCTCTAGGCGATGCGTTACGACGATTCTTGTCATTCCAACCAGATTCAGTATGGAAAAACTGACTGCTCTTGCAGTGGCTGCATCAAGTGCGGCAGTTGCCTCGTCAACCAGAAGTATTGGTGATTTTCTAAGAAGCGCTCTTGCAATGCTGATTCGCTGACGCTCACCGCCTGACAGATTCGCGCCATTTTCGCCGCAGACAAATTCTTCACCGCGTTTTTCGATAAACTCCGACAAGCCGGAGCGCTCCAATGCTAATGTGACTTCTTTATCTGGAAATTCATGAAACATAGTGACATTGTTTCTTATGGTATCATTAAAAACAAAGACATTTTGCTGCACTGATGTCATCAGCTGATAGAGCGATTCGCTTTCAATATTTTTAATTGAAACACCATCTATGCAAATCTCGCCCTGATAGTTACTGCTGCTTCCCATCAGAAGATTCAAAAGCGTCGATTTTCCGCTTCCTGATCCTCCTACAATTGCATAGCTCTTTCCTGCGTCAAACTGAACATCCAGATCTTTTAACACAGGACTCTCTGGCTCATATCCATACGTCAGATCCTTCACTTCGATCTTTTCTGAAAAACCATTAAGCTTTTCTCTTCCCTCTTCGCGCACGTTCTCCGATAATGCATCTGACAATTTCTCCATCAGTGCAATCGCAGCCTTTCTGTTTGACCACAGAAGCGGAACCTGACTAATTGGATTTAAAATATAATTCATCAGCTGGACAAATACGATTACAACACCAGCTGTTACTCCTTTGCCGCTAATTGCAAGCCATGCACCTGCCAGAAAAATTCCCATCTGGGCAATGATTCCCGCATCATTTGCCAGAAGTGATATCAGTTGCTCGGTACGGCGCTTATTTTTCTTTGCCTCCTCTGCCTGCTCATTTCGCTGTGAAAATAAACGACTTGCCTGTGTCTCTGCACGAAAGCTTTTGATGACTGGAAAGCCTGACAGAAGCTCATTCACAATTGAAACAAAACGCTCATTTTTTTTAGAAATTTCCTTTTCCTGCTCTGTCAGGCGATTTCCTGCCGTCATGGAGACGGCCACCGGCAGAAATGACAAAGCAACTGCAAGAACTAACATCACCGGACTATAATAAAGCATCATGATCAATGCACCCAAAAAACAAAAGAGAAGCTCAATCAGGGTGAAAGTTGCGGCTAAATAGTTGTTCTCGATTGAGGTGCAGTCATTTGTCAGCGCGGAAACGTAAAGTGCGGTGCCTTCTTTTGAAAAAGAGCGCAAACTTTTCTGTGTCAGCCGCGAAAATGCATAATCGCGGTACTGCTGCATGGCTCGTTGTAAAAATCTTGGATATACTGCTCTATACATTACATTGGCTATTGTGTAAATAACAACGACAATAATGACAATCCATGCACTGCGCACAAGGGCCTGCATATCCTGATTTGCTGTGCAGTCCATGATCTGCTGAATCAGCCATGAGATCATCAGATTTAGTGAGCTCATAGCAATCGTTAAGATGATGGTTACGATGAAATTTATTCTATTTTTATAGTATAATTGGTGTATAAATTCCCTGTTTTTCTTTTTGTTTTGCTTTGTTTTCATTTTATTTTTCTCCCACTACCTGATTTTTGACAATTCAATTTCTGCCATTTGCTTTTGAACTATTCATTTTTTTCATTCGTTTCCTGACTGGTACAAGTTAATGCGCTCATTATCATCCTTGCGCTCATTCCACGATGCAAACGGATTTTTGCTTCCAATTGGTGCCGAAAAGGCAGATTGTTTTCTCATATTGACTGCCAATCTTGCCTCATTTTCTGTATACATAAGCATACTTGCAAAGGTGAGAAATGCCACCCACTCGGCACTGTTTTCATACGAATAAATGTGCATTTTTCCATTTGTATCGGTAATCTCAAGATTACGAATCAGATGATACTTGCACAACTCATCGAGTACAGCAATGACTTCTGGCTCTGGGGCATTTAATTCCTTTGCTAAGAGACGCCCTGTGACATTTTCGTTTGGCTTTTTCGCATACAACGCCGCAACGACCTCCAGACAATATGGCTTAACGAGTAAGAAAAACAGTCTGCGCAGCGAATCGGCATCCTTGATTACCGACTCAAACCCGTTCTCTGGCTGTGAGAGCAAAAATATGTAGTCGAGGTTGTTAAAACCATAGCTCATATAGCCGCTGTCCGTCTCAATATAAAGGCCACTGGTGGAAATACTAGCATCCGAGTCCTCTGTTGTGCTGTATGCCTTCTTTTTATGCTCATTGTGCTCGTCATGCTCATTATTTTGGCTTTGCACATCTTGACTTTGTGTCGTTTTTCTCTGGTTCTTTTGAGTTGCCGCATCAAGAATATTGGACACAGCAACGCTGTCTATATTTGAATCCTCGCACCGAAGCACCGCCTTTTGGATGTTCCACATCAGATCACACGCCGCCTTCATGCGGTCTTTTTTCGGATAGCTATACAAGGTGCGGTCAAACAGCTCCTTTATATCCGTCTGTGCCACTGGTGTTCTTCCAAACAACTCATCCACTGATACATGAAGCGTATCAGCAATCGCCGGAAGAAGCTCGATGTCCGGCGCGCCACCGCACTCCCATCGCGATACCGCCTGCGTGGTTACGCCCACGGCGCGTCCAAGCTCCTCCTGTTTTAAGCCTGCCTGCTTGCGAAGCTGTCCAATTCGCTCCCCGATTTTTGTATATGGACTACTCGTATATGGATTCTTCTCAGTTCCATTTCGGACTCCATTGCTGTTGCTCATCCTATTCTCCTCCTCTGCGTCTTTCCTTTCTTGTCTCAACGGATGGTTGTATTATAGCTTACGCAATACTTGAATTCAATGCAGGTGTTTTTGTCAAAAATCAAGTGGTAGTTGAATCACTACAGTTCATATTCAATACTTAAATTAGCGGCGAAAAAATATCCCGTGAACGCTGACTTAACAATCGCGTACCTTGATATCACCAGATATGGTAGATGCCTTTAACTTACTGTCAGGCTCACCAAAGCGCTCCTGCACTTTTTTCTTTCCCTTACTGTTAATTCCTCCACAGACAGCAGAAACATCACCACTCGTACTGGAAAGCACCATTTCGAGTCCAATTTCTCCAATGTAGCGAACGTTTACATCACCGCTGGTACTGGAAACTACAGCATCTACCTGATTTCCAATCGTCACTTTACAATCACCACTGGTACTCTTTGCTCTGCACTGCGCGCTCTTATCAAATTCGGCCTTTATGTCTCCGCTTATACTCACAACATCCATCTTATCTGCCTTGCATGCGATCACATTCACATCGCCGCTGATGCTTGATGCAAAAAGTTCATCTGCCTGACAATCTTCCACTCCTACGTCACCGCTTCCAGTATGAATCAATAAAGTCTTTGCGCTGCTGTTATTTGTTTTGATATCACCGCTCTTTGAATTAAGTTCACACTGCTTTGTATTAAGTTGATCCACAGAAATATCACCACTCACTGCTTCTACTAGAAAACGTTCACTAGATATATCATTTACGACGATATCGCCACTTATATTCTTTACCTTAATTTTTTCAAACTGCTCTGGCACTGCAATATGAATAACAATTCCTGCTGAATATTTCCCCACCTTAAGGCCAAATAAGCGTGAGGCAGCATAAGAAACACTTATACCTGCTTTCTTTTCCTGCTGAATCGAAAGTGTTCCAACAGACGCACTGACACGAAGCGTCTCTTTTAATGCCTCCATATCATCTGCAAGCCCACCAGTTACAGACAGCTCTACCTCATTTGTATTGCTCTTTTTGATTTCAATATCGGCATCTGTGAGCTGAGCATTGACACGCTGAATGCCTGGATAAAAACGGTTATAAATATCAGAATTACCCACTGCGTCCGAATTTGAATTGACATTTATTGTCATAGCAGCCGGATTTTCATCTAAGAATACCTGACGGATTTCCTCGACATTTCCAAGTTCTTCACAAATCTCCTCTTCACTCTTTCCGTTTTCAATACCTTCCTTAAAATGATTCTCGTAATCACCGAGAATATCCGTCAACAATTCCTCATCCATCCCTGCAAATGCAGTGCGCAGCTGTGCAAAAAATTCGTCCTTTTTCATAATATTTTCCACCTTTCTTCATACTCAGCATCGTATATTAACTCGGCTGCTATTTTTTATTCACTTGCTTTCTTTGCTCACTATCAGCCGCTCAACTGCTGCCGTGAAATCAAACCATTCTTTCTTTAACTGTTCCTGATAGGCCCAGCCCTTCACCGTGAGGTGATAATACTTTCTAGCTGGTCCTTCCCCTGCCTCGACAAGATATGTCTCCACATATTCCTCATCCCTCAATCTCTTTAAGATCAAATACAGCGTACCTGCCGCCAGCTTCATCTCCTTTGAAATATTTTCAGTAAGCTCATAGCCGTACTGGTCACGAAGTGCCAACTGCGACAGCACGCACAACTCAAGCGCTCCTTTTTTAAACTGAGCATTCATGCTCACACCTCCTTCTTTTTTCCTGTTAGCTGCATCATATCACATACTATTCTATATTGCAATATAGTATATAAAAAAACTTAGTGTTTTTTTGACAGCAAAAAGCCCACGGTTTTCACCGTGGGCTTATGTCAATTCATTACTTCATCACCATTTCTTCGTCACTCGGCAGTTCCTTTGCTAACTTTGATGGTTTTTCCAGATACCAGTATGCAACTGATGTGTAATCATCGTAGCGTGGTCCTGTCCATCCAAGGTTGTCGATTGTCATTTTGAAATTCTTAGAGAAATACACTGGATCCTTCTCATGGAAGCGATACAGCAAGAAACGCTGCTGTCCGTTATAAAATTCGCGATTGTCACCCATGATAGCAAAAAGTCCTGTATACATTCCACTAAATGTCTGATAACGATTCAAAATGATATCATTTCCAAAGCCGTAGGAACCGCAGAAATAGTCTTCTGTTCCAGTATAATTCATGCTTGGATACTGATCATCGTCGATATACATCTTTGCTTCGCCCTCTACCCAACAAGTGTTATTTCCATTCATACCTGTTGCGAGTGTCAAACCTGCAAAACAGCCTCTGCCTTCAATTCCATCAATAATCGTATATGCGCGTCCCTTCGTAACTGGATGCTCCTGACGATATGCAGCATGGAAATAGCCTGCATCCTGAGGAATCTCGCCGTACCAGCCTGAGATCATATAGTACAGCGTTTCTTCCTTCTTGCCGCGATTTTCCATAGTGATGCGGCAGTGCTTTGCAAATGGCATCTCCCAGTAGCTGTTAAAGCCACGTCCTGGTGCTGTGAGAATTTTCGCTGAATTTAAAACAATGTAGTTTCCGTCGCGATCCTTGAAATTTTCATCATATGCGCAGCCAAAAAATGCAGAGATAGGCGCTTCAACAGACGGAAATTCCTCATTTTCCCAGTAAATACGCATAACAAAGCTATGTCCAACATATCCGGTAAACCAGATATGTGTAATCATGCCAGGGCCATCTGTATCACACAGCGTAACAGTCTCTCCCGGAGCAATCTGAATACACGGTCTTAATTTCTCACAATCCTTACCCTTTGTACCACCATTTTTTTGTCCAGTCGGATTTTCAGCTGAAAAGCCAAAGCTTTGGCGATTCTTAATTCTGTATAATTTCATAATGTCTCCTTTCATTGCACAAAAAATTCATTTACATATTCAGTCACTCAATGCTTTCCCTTTAGTCTATAATCCTGAGGCGTGATCCCTGTGCTGATGCGAAAAATCTTAATAAAATAAGTCGTATTTTCGTATCCACAATTTTTGGCGACCTCGTAGATTTTTAAATTAGTATTCACAAGCATTTCCTTAGCCAGATTCATTCTTGTCTGAGCTACATAATCATGAATACTCATACCAATTTCCTGGCGAAAAATCCTAGAAAGATAGCCTGAGCTATATCCAGTTACATCTGATAATACTGATGTACTTACATTTTCACTGATATGACTGTTAATATACTTCACTACCAATTCTGCCACAGATTTCACGGTATTGTCAATCCTTTTTTCAGCTTCATTCACTAAAAGTTCCTGTAGTTTTTTGAAATAAGCCACTGTGCCCATCGCACCTGAATGTTCTGCCTCTACAATTAGAGAAATCATACCATTTCGATTCACATATGATAAAATTGCTGCATTCAAAGATTGCGCTGCCTCAACTGCCAACAAATTTTCTGTCTGAGAATGTGTTGTTAAATAGGCAATCACTTCATTAATGTCATTTTTTGCTTCTGCAATAGATCCCTTTCGCACCAAAAGTTGAATATTTTCCAGATTTCTTCTCATTTCAGAAACTTTTTTTGCATTTTCTACCTCTTTACCCTCTACATCAGCCTGATGACGGATAGCAACACCTGTAGAACCGCGAAGAATCTCATTTGTAAGCATAGTTCTGATTTGAACATACTTCTCATTTAAATCCAATCCATTTACTGCTTCTTCTGAGACGATAAAAAACATAGTCACCTTTAACTGCTCCTCCAACTGCTGTCTGGCCTTTCTCATCAGATGGAACAATGTCTTGGAAACAGACTGCTTTGTATCAAAATCAAATACCCAAATCAAAACATCATCGAATAAATAATATTCACTCCACGCAAGCTCTTTTCCAAATGATCCCGCAACAATTTGGGAAACTGCTCCTGCTGTAATCATTTTTGTTTTTACATGGTGGTTATGATCTCCCTGAAGCAGCCCAACCACAAGATACAATTCTCCTGCAAGCATTCGCTCTTCCAGTTCATCTAACTCCCCTTTTTGATTCAACATCAGCTGCATAATCAACTGTCTTCTATATGCAGGCAACATCTGTGTATAGCGTTCTTCTGCATCATTAATGCGCTCCATAATTTTCTCATTTTCGCGCAAACGATCTATTTCCTTCTTCAAAGCTGCCAGAACTACTTCATCACCTTCTGTTTTTAAAATATATTGAACTGCATGTTGCCGAAAGGCCTCGTATGCAAAAGAAAAATCATCATAACCGGTCAGAAACAGAACTCGCATATCTGGAAACTGTTCTCTCAGTATGCTTACCATTTGCAGCCCTGTCATACCAGGCATTTGTATATCTGAAAGCAAAATATCACAAGGCGATTCTTCGACCATCTTTATGACACTTTTAGCATTGTACGCCGTACGAACATCTACATTCATGCTTTTTCCAAATTCATCCCGAATTACATCTGACATATCATCCGCACTAATTGGCTCATCATCTACAACTATTATTTTAATCGTTCTTCCTGCCTGAATGCTCATGATGTTTCCTCCCCCATAAATACATGTACAATTACCTTTAATCCTCCAAGTTCCGAACGCCCAACCAACAATCCACTTTTATCTCCAAAATACAATTTCAGTCTTCTGTTAATATTAATAATTGCCGTTGTTTCCATTTGCATATCTGTACTTTGTAGTTTCTCATTAAGGCTTTGTAGAGTCTCATCCGAAATTTCTCCACTATTTTCTATTATAATATCAAAATCTCGATCACTTCGAATCTCATAGCCAAGTTCCAATCTCATTGGATCTCCATTTCCACTTTCATATGCATATTTAAATGCATTTTCTAAGATTGGCTGAAGAATCAACCGCGGCACATACACATCAGCAATACATTCATCTGGCTTGGCAATTTCTACATGTAAATTATCGCGAAAACGGTATTTCTGGATTCTGGCATAATTTTCTGCATGTTCTATCTCTTCTGACAGATGCTTTTCATCATCTGCATTTCTTGTAATATAATGATAAAAACTTCCCAGATATTCTGCAAGATGAAGACTATTTTCTTGATCTCCTCTTCGAATCATCCGATACAGAACATAGTAGCTGTTATACATAAAATGCGGACTGATCTGCGACTGAAGCTGTTTCAAGTTTGATTGACTTACAAGAACCTTTTGCTGCAAATTCGTCTCGATATATTGTTGCATCGTTTCTGCCATGTGATTGTACTTTTCATAAACGGAATGAAAAAAATCATTTTCATTCTGCACCTCAATTCTATAGCTGAAATCATTTTTTTCCATATGATCAAAGGCCTCAATCAACAGCTGATACAGTGGTCTATAGATTTGACGATTCCATGTTTGAATACTAATAACTGCAATCATCAAGCAAAGACACATAAACAATATACTGCTTAATCCAATAACAGCAAAAAAATGATTCATTTCTGCATCGTTACTCTCTTTGTAGATCATACGAAACGGATAATATATGGAATCTGCACAAATCATCTGTTCATCTGGTTCTTTTTCTGGTTTCCAAACAAAATCAATGGAATCTCCACCCGCCAAAAACATGGCTTCTATCTGTTCCATAATACCTGCATCTTTCCAAGTGATAATAAGCACTGCTCTTGCGCCATCACCATCCCAATGAATACAAGTAGCCGCCTTATTGTTTTCTAACAAGCAGGTACGATCTTTCCCCTCTGCCATTTCCTCCATCCATGGCTTTACTGATGTCTGACAATGAAGATCCGTAATCACTTTTCCCATTGTCGGAATATACAACACTACACTGTCAACCTGCTCATTTTTATAATACAAATCATAGACAGACTCGTAAATTTCATTTTGAAGCGAAAAGCGGGAATAGCGGTCCAGATCATCATACATATAAACAAATTTCTGGAGATCTACTCCGTTTAGTAACTGCTTTCCCCACTTTTCAATTTCCTTCATATGAAGTTCTGTAGACGATACACAGGTCTCAAGCCTTATCTGATCATTTTCGCGATCTTTTTGCTTCTCGCGCACAACTGTGATACGAAAAAAGATCAAAAATGCCATACTAATTACTACAAGCATTGCAAAAAGCGGCATAAAGCTTTTCTGAAACATATAACGATAGAAATTATTTTTCTTACGTCCAAACATCCGTTTTTTCCTCCAGTTTCATATCTTCAAATGACTGTGTATCACTATTATAGCATAAAATGAGGAAATAACGCATCTGGATCTTAAACAATTTTATATTTTTTTCTTAAATATCTGAATGTTCATAAAATTAGCTTCTGCATCTGATGCATACAAGCCAAAATTACCACCTTTAATGTCAAACATACGCGTTCCAAGTGCAATCCTATTATCAACATAGACTTCTAATATGGTACCAGATACAATCACATCTACATGGAAGCATTCACCAGTCTTTGATGAAAGCGGCCGTTCCAATTCCACCTCATATGGGAACATCTGACCGCCTCGCTCTGTCATACGCACACCTGACTTAAATTCCATACGACTGCGAGCAAAGTCAATATTAATATAGTAACCTACCGCAAAAGATTCGTCCACATGAATAGCAACACCAACACTTGCAGCTTCCCCCGTTGTTTCAATATCAAAGGAAAGACGACTTGTCTCATTTAATGGATTTAGCAACAATGCACTATATCCATATGGTGTATTTACACTGGCACTATTTTCTGCTAATTTCCACTCTCCCGTCAGCGGCTTCATAGAAATGATTTCTTCTTCTGAAACTGCTTCCAAAACAGAAGGAACTGGCTTAACAAACAAATCTCCGTCTTCATCCTGCCATAATTCATGAACGATTAGATTGCCACCCCAGTCCCAAGTATTGCAATCCTTTCCATCATATCCAAGTGGGTCAAAATGATGCTCATTATTTTCGCGTGTTGGATTCCATCCATACACATAACGGTGAACGCCATCTGTACCTGTTTTTGCTGCATAAAAAGCGCGGGTATCAAAGGTATCTATCTCAGGTGTTTCCCATGGTCCGTTTAAACTACGACTTTTCCTATATAAGGTCTGATAACGGTCTGCATAGGAAGAAAATACAAGATAATACCAGTCTCCCATCTTGAATAGATCTGGGCATTCAAATGCACACTGGGCATTCATAGGAGCATATATCGGATCACAATAGCTCCAGTGATGCAGATCGTCTGATTTGCAAAGGCCAACACAGCCTCTTCTTGTCGTCATTCCCTGTTTCTGCGCTGCAAAAATCATCCACCAGCAGTTTTCTTCTTCACACCAAAAAACAAATGGATCTCTCCAATGCACAGGGGCATAAATCTGATTGTCGGATGCAAAACGATCTTCTGGAATTTCTGTCCACGTATCCAAATTAGTACTAACTGCATGATTGATATAATTTTTTTCTGGCATTACCTGAAATGTACAGAAAAACATATGATATATTCCATCTACCTTTATGACAGACCCCGTTCCTCCAACAATTTTCGTATCATGCTCTGTAAAATGAACATGATCTGTTGTGCTTAACATAACCCAACTGTCCTGATGATTAGCATCTCGGTTTCCTCGATAGTTGCGCAGATAAAACGGTTTAAATACACCATTATCATAAAATGGGATCACATCTCCCAATACTCCCTTTTCCGGACGAAAATATAAGCTCATATCATAACTCTCCTAATGTTGTTAATTTTACATTTTCAAATTTAACTGCTCCGTCTGACACAGCAAGACCAAATTTTCTGTCATGAAGATCATAAGCACGAACACTCATTGCCACTTCATCGTTTACATATACTTCCATCACAGATTCATCCACAAAAATTTCCATCGAATATGTCTGATTTGGAATTAATTCAACAGGACGTTCTAGCTCCACATCATACTGGAATGTCCATCCTCCCTGCTCATGCATACGAATAGCACTTTTGTATTCGATTCTTTGACGCTTAGGATCCAGATAAAAATAATAGCCTCTGGCAAATTCCTGATCTGCCTGAAGTACCACTGCAAATCGCTCGGTTCCAGGTGTAAACGTAAAATCAAGCGACAAACATCCCTGATGCGGCACATCATTCTCACTAATTATTGACGCATATGCAATTGGAGAATCTACGTTTACTGATGTCTGATCCACTTTCCAATCTCCATTCAAAGGAATCCACTTTATTTCATTAGAAACAGTAAGAGTCTTTTTCAGTGCTGGATTTGACCGAACTGCCAATGTTCCATCTTCTCTTGCATAAATTTCATGTGGAACCAAACTTCCGCCCCAATCATACGTTTTATAATCATACCCCTCATGTGTCGGATCTGGATCAAAATTCCACGTATTTTGTGTTCTTGTTGGATTCCATCCAAAAATATAACGATGCTCTCCGTCACTGCATGTCTTTGCTGCATAAAAAGCACGTCCGTCAAAGGAGTCCGTCTTGGGACGAATCCATGGACCATTGCATGAACGACTCATACGGTAAAGTGTTTGGAAACGGTCTGTAAACTGTGAAAATACAAGATACCACCACCCATTCATATAAAAAAGATCTGGGCACTCGTAAGCAGACATGCTTGACTGCGGTGCATATAGAGGTTCACAGCATGTCCAATGATGAAGATCAGCAGACTTACAAAGTCCTACACATCCACGACGTTTTGTATTTCCCTGATTCTGCGCACAAAGAATCATCCACCAGCATTTTTCTTCCTCATTCCAAATCACGTGCGGATCACGCCAGTCTGTCAGCAAATAGATTGATTCATCTGGTCCAAATGTCTCATCTGGATATTTTGTCCAGTTTGTCAAATCTGTACTTGTAGCATGGCACACATATTGACGCTGTGGCTGATCCTCAAATACACAATAATACAGATGATACAGACCCTCTACCTTAATTATACAGCCAGTTCCTCCAAGAATCCCAATTGCCGTCTCCGATTCATAATGAATAAGATCCTTTGTCGTCAAAAGATGCCATCCATACGTTTTATCACTTCCAAAATAAGGATTCCAGTTTTTTAAATAAAATAGCTTAAATTCTCCATTCTCATAATATGGAATCACATCGCCCACACGCGCATGATCCGGTGTATAAAATAACTGCATATAAACAATCCCTTTCTGTAATCTGCAAGTGGGCAGGAAAAACGTCTTCCTGCCCACTTTTAAATTTTAATAGCTATTCAGACCTACAATTCAATTTTACTTTATATTAATCTGAATAATTTTTACTTCATATACATTTCAGCAATTTCTTCCTGAATAGTAGATCCACCCTGCTCGTTCCACTGAGTTACAAAATCATCAAACGCTTCAATGCCAAGACTTCCAGATATAATTTTTACAAATGTTTCATCCTGTAATGCAAGAAGTGTAGACCAACGCTTCATCATTGTCTTTGTCGGTGCACCTGTATAAACACTCATCTTCATTCCAGCATCACGCAGCTCAGAATAACGTGTCCATGAACCAAACTTCGGTCCCCAACACATTGCATACTGGAATGCCGTCAAATCATCTGGATTTGCACTTCCAGTCTTGTCATATCCTTCATCTACGTAACGCTTAATACCAACATAGTAACGATATGCCTCTGGCATAAGCTCTTCTGGCTTTAATTCTCCTGCAAATACCTGTCCAATCGTTGTGTTATATCCAATTGCCTTATTCAAATATGGATCAAGAAGTGCATATGTATAATCACACTGATTAATACCAGTTTTTGAATTTACGCCCCATACTTCCAGACTGTCAAGTGTTGCATCTGGACTATTGATACGGTCATTGTTAAAGTTAATCAATTTAATCAATGCTTCTGGATGCTCACAGTTTGCATTGACTGCATAAACATAATCGAAATTTGTATAGGAATATGCTGTTGCATCTCCACCTTCCACTGAAGGTGCATTGATAACCATCCATCCACAATCATTATTATTTGCAATCGCATCGCGGCCAGCTCCCCATGATATACCATCTGTTCCATAGAACAGTCCACATGTTCCTGCTGCAACTGCCTCACTAATTGCATCAGTGTCTGATACACCAAATTCTTCGTTAATCAAACCTTCGGAATACATAGCTGCCAACTTCTCAAGAGCATTTCTAGTTTCCTGTGATGTTGGCTCATAGGATACTGTTCCGTCATCATTTGGCATCCACATATATTGAAGAATAGATCCTCCAAATGCATTGACAACACCTTCTATTGTTCCATATCCAGCATAATCAGACATCTCATTACAAACACCAAGTCCCCATGTATCATCAACACCATTGCCATCTGGATCATCATTCTTAAATGCGCGGGCAACCTCAACAACATCATCAAGTGTCTTAGGAACATCTAAGCCTAACTTATCCAACCAATCTTTGCGAATCCAAAGGAACTGACTTGGAATACGCTCTGCATTACCGCTAGGGATACCATATAAAACATCATTTCTCTTTGCTGCTTCCAAAATTTTTCCACCGTCTGAATTCAGATTTTTCTTTGTCAGCTCTGATCCATACTGCTCTAGCACATCGTCAAGCGGTGCCAGTTTTCCAGCTTCTGCTAACTGCGAATATTCAGCTACTGGCAAATATAAAAGATCTGGAAGATCATCTGATGCAATAGCAAGCGTTACCTTCTGGCTATACTCATCTCCACTTGCACAAATCTGAAAATCAAGTGTAATTCCAAGATTATCGCGATATGCATTATAATACACGTTATTATACTGATCTTCACCATCTGCATAATTTACAGTTGCCGGATTCTGGTTTTTCAGGACAGTCAGCGTAACTGGCTCATCCATAGCCCACTCTGTTAAATTTTCTGCATCTTTTGTCTCATCTGCCATTGCAAAATTTGCCGGAATTGCCGTTGCTGCAAGCATTGCTGCACACATGAGGGACAAATTCTTTTTCTTCATATTAAAAATCCTCCTTTATTTTATGTGTATCCACACATTTTTACATAATTAATACAAACTCATATCAACCCTTTACGCTTCCCACTGTAATACCAGTAACGAAATATTTCTGAAGGAATGGGTAAAATACCAAAACTGGAAGGGTACATAATACAATACCCGCAGACTTTATTGAACGACCCTCCAGATCTGCCAGAGCTGGGTTTGCTGCAATCTGCTCTGGACGAAGATCCGAAGTTTTGAAATTTAATACATGGTATTGAAGAAACGTCATAAGCGGATAATTGTCAGTATGATTGTTGTAAATCATACCATCAAACCACTCATTCCAATGTCCTACAATAATAAACAACGTTACCGTTGCCAGAGAAGGCAGTGACAATGGCAAATAAATTTTTAAAAGAATTGTCAGCCAGCCTGCTCCATCCACAACAGCTGCTTCCTCAATCTCATCTGGAATACCTCTAAAGAAGTTAAGCATCAGAAGTACATAAAACATCGTGACTGAATTAGGAAGAATCAATGCCCATATGGTATCCAGCATATGAAACTGCTTAATCACAAGATATGTAGGAATGATACCGCCATTGAAAATCATCGTGATCAAGAAAAAAGCTACATAGAACTTGCGGCTCTTAAAAAGTTTCTCACTCTTTGATAACGGATAAGCTACAGAAATCGTCATAATCAGATTTAAAACCACACCAAGCACAAGTCTCTTTACTGTTACTAACAATGCCGGAATCAATCCACTCTTTTGAAGCATATAAAGATAGGAACTGATCGTAAACTCCTTCGGAAGGAAGGTAACTGCTCCTGCATTTACCATATTTCTTGATGAAAATGATAGTGCAACAATATTCAACATTGGAAGAAGACATAAAAGTGCAAGCAATGTCAATAATATATAATTAAATACTGCAAAAATCCGCTGACCTTTCGTTGGTTTCATGTTTTTTCTCCCTTCTTTAGAATACTTGATATCCTGCAAACTTTTCAGCAGCCCAGTATCCTGCAACAATCAGCACACACGATACAACTGACTGGAACAATCCAACTGCTGTTGCCGGGCCAAACTGTGCTCCCAAAATGCCCATTCGGTAAACAAATGTATCAATTATATCTCCTGTTGAATATACAAGTGGTGAATACAGATTAAAGATCTGATCAAAACCTGCACGAAGTACATTACCAATAGAAAGAACCGTCATCAGCAATACGATTGGAAGAATACCAGGAATTGCTACATGAAGGATCTGACGGAATCGACCTGCACCGTCTAGTGCCGCTGCCTCATAAAGTGCTGGTGAAATACCAGTAATGGCTGCCAGATAAACGATTGTATTCCATCCAAATGTTTTCCATGTATCTGTCACGACCATTGTAAATGGAAACACCTTTTCATTTCCAAGAAAATACACTCGGTTCAATCCAATAGCTGCCAAAAAGTTATTCACAATTCCATCCATTCCCAATACGTCAAGAAAAATACCTGCTAACGCAACCCATGAAATAAAATGTGGTAAATACACGATAGTCTGTAATGTTCTCTTGTAAACAATGTTTCGAACTTCATTCAGCAAAAGCGCTACTGTAACTGGCACAATAATACCTGCTGCAATTTTCATAATTGCAATAAACAGTGTGTTGTAAATAACTCTTGGGAATGTTGAAAGAGAAAAGATATACTTAAAATTTTCCCATCCGCACCATTCCTGCTCAAAAATGCTATACAACGGTGAGTAATCCTGAAAGGCAATACTCAATCCTGCCATTGGAATGTACTTAAAAAGCACTACCATCACCACCGCTGGCAAAAGCATCAAATGAAATGGCAGTTCTTTTTTGAAACGTTTTCTCAATTTTTGTCCCGTTTTTACGTTACTGCTCATTCGTTTATACCTCCTTTTTTTCTTTTATTATATCCGCCCTTGTATCTTGTGTAAATTTAACAATTATGACTTTTATATAACTTTTGTGATGTATATTTTTATTTATATTCTTGTTTTCTTTCATTTTTATTTCAAAAAAATGATATGGCATTGCATCAAATGCCATATCATTTTATCCATTTTATCTTATCTCATACTTTAAAATATCTATCTTAACAACACCGTCTGCAACAAATGAAATTTTCTCTGCCTTTAAATCTGTCTTAAAAGTGATACTCATCACCTGCTCACCATCGTTTACAAAAACTTCTGCGCTGAAACGATCGATTACAACTCGAAGCTTGAGTGATCCACCGTTGTCTTGCACCTTGCATGAACGCTTATGTACCATTGCAATTCTTGAACCAGAATAGCTTCTGTCAAGCTCAAGCTCAGACTCATGCGGATGGTAACGAAGTGACGTATAATGTTTGTCATCCTGCGCAAAGCGCATTTCAAACATATAATATCTATTTTCTTCACTTTGTGGTGCGATTGAAAGCTCAATATCTGCGATACGTCCACAAACACCCTTAAGCGTCTTTTCTCCAGATATTATTGCATTTGTATATGAAACCATATTGTGGCGACAGGCATCTAGCTCTCTTACGGGACGTTGGATCAATCTGCCTTTTTTAATAGCCAATTCTCGTGGAATTGTCATCTGCCCAAACCAAGGCTCCTTTTCCGAATGTTGATTGACCGATGCCAGATTTTGCATCCAGCCTATCAAAATCCTGCGTCCGTCTGGTGCAAGCATAGTCTGTGGTGCATAAAAATCAATGCCATAGTCGACTGACTGAGAAGAAATACTGTGAAACTGACCTGTCTGATTATCAAAGTGACCTATCTGGCAAACCACTCCGTTTCCATTGGGATATTCCAGTTCCTCTGCCTCCATCTCCATCGTGCTCACGATCAGCACATTTTGCCCATCAAGCGTGAAGAAATCCGGACACTCCCACATTCTCCCGAAGCGATTCATATTTTCTGCCATAACACTTTTAAACTTCCATGAAATGCAGTCTGAGCTTTCAAATAATAGAACGCCTCCGCCATTTGTCTCATTACGACTGACCGTAACACAGCGCCAACTTCCATCTTTCTCTTTCCAAAGCTTCGGATCACGAAAATTCGATCTGTCATATCCTTTGGGAAGCTGATCAGATGAAATTACAGGATTCTTTTCGTATTTTTCATAGACTTCACCATCGCCTGATGCTATGCACTGCTGCTGGATTTCCTTCATAGAACCATCTGACTGTTTCTCCCATGAAACTCCAGTATACAAAAGGATCTGCCTTCCATCATCAAGAGTCTGCGCACTGCCCGAAAAGCAGCCGTTTCCATTGTCATACGGCTGATCCGGTGCAAGTACTGCAGGTTGATATGTCCAATGCAGCAAATCACGGCTAATGACATGACCCCAATGCATAGGTCCCCAAAATGGCCTATATGGATTGTATTGATAAAACAAATGATACAACCCGTCATAAAATGAAAAACCATTAGGATCATTTAGCCAGCCCACACGCGGTGTTAGATGAAAAACAGGTCGATTTTCAATCGCAATCTCTGCTTCCTTTTTTATTTCATACACTCGTGCTTCGGATAATTTCTGACTGATCATACCTTCTCCTTTTTGTTATTATCTGCTTACAATCTCTTTCTCAATCTCTGCACGATCTGGCATAACACGAAGTGCACCTTTTCGCGTCGTGATTCTTGCTGCTGCTGCATTTGCAAATGTAAGCATCGATGTCAAATCAGCCTCTGTAAGATTGTCTAGTCCATGTTCACAAATATAGTGCAGTACACAACCGCAGAAGGTATCACCTGCACCTGTTGTCTCAATAGTATTTTTCTGCAAAAATGGCTTTATCTCTACAATCTTATCTTCATAATATGCACGGCTTCCTTCCTTACCCATAGATACAAGAATCAGCGGAATATTGTAGCGCTCACGAATCCAGTTTACACCATCGGTATAATCTTCTTTTCCGGTAAGCCACTGGATCTCATTGTCAGAGATCTTTAAAATATGACAATGACCAAGACCATAAAGTACCTGCTCTTTTGCATCATCTAAAGACTTCCACAGCGGTGGGCGAAGATTCGGGTCAAAGGAAATAAGCGCATTTGCTTCTTCTGCAATAGAGATTGCTTTTTTTGTTGCAGCGCGTACACCGTCATGTGTCATGGACAATGTTCCAAAATGGAAGATTTTAGAGTTTTTGATCAGCTCTGTAGGAATCTCATCTTCCTTTAACATCATATCAGCACCCGGATTGCGGTAGAAAGAAAAGTCGCGATCACCGTCTGGATATGTATGAACCATTGCAAGTGTTGTATGAATTTCAGGATCGCTTAAAAGTCCAGTTGAATCAATTCCTACCTCTGTGATAGCTTCTCTTAACTGCTTTCCAAAGAAGTCATCTCCTACCTTTCCAATAAATGCAGTTTTATGACCAAGCTTTGTAAGCATCGCAAGCACATTACATGGAGCTCCGCCTGGATTAGCCTCAAAAAGTGGATTTCCCTGTGCACTTGTTCCATTTTCTGTAAAATCAATCAAAAGCTCGCCAAGTGCTGTTACATCATACTGTTTCATTTTATTTTATACCTCCAATATCTAATTGATCGCTTTTTTCATCTGCTACACTTGCCTTCCACATCATTTCTTTTTGTAATGCCTTATACTTAGATGCTCCATGATTGCTCACATAAAAAGAATCTATCCTAATGATGTTGGTCAGTGATTTCAAAAGAGTCTCTCTCCTTTCGATTTCTTCTGGCGTATCGTTAATGCCTTTTGCGAGCGGCACTCGTATAATCACAGGAATATTCAAATCAGAAAGCCGCTTTAAATTCTTCGGCATATTTTTATAGCAAATGCCTTGATACACAGATGCCTTCTCTGGATTCAAAATTTTAACATCCACCAAAAACAAACCGACATACGGCAACAGTGGCTCTATTTTCTCCCACATAACCTCAAGTGTTGTGTCAAGACAGACAGAAATTTTCTTTTCTGCACATTTTGGAAGAATTTCTTTAAGAAATGCACTTTGCAAAAGCGGTTCTCCTCCTGAGAAAGTGACCCCTCCGCCATCAATATAGCAATCCACATCCTTTTCAATTTCTGTCATCACTTCCTGCACTGTCATAGTTCTTCCACACAGACGAAGAGCCTCTGACGGACAGTTTTCTGCACAGCTTCTCATTTGTTCACAATCCCTACAGATCTTAAGATCTGGCTCATAAAGAACGTGGTTTTGTGTGTTTGGCCGTGTTTTCTTCTTAAATGTATATCGGATGCATTTTTTTACACATCGTCCGCAGCCAATACATTGCGCTTCATAAAACATAAGCTGCGGCTTTGCATATTGGGACTCTGGATTATGGCACCACAGACAGCTCATATGACATCCTTTTAAAAACACTGTTGTTCTAATTCCTGGTCCATCATGGATCGAAAAGCGCTGAATATCCATGACCATTGCTGTTTGTTCCACCCTTTGCCTCCATTCTTGTCAGCTGATTCGATTGATAATATGATCCTGAAGTTCTTTATCAAGCTCTGTAAATCTTGCCTGAAAGCCCCAGACTCGCACAATCAAATCCTGATGCTTTTCGGGATGAAGTTGGGCATCTAAAAGCTCAGCCTTATCATACATAGTAAGGCTCAAGACCGGAATCTTCTTTTTTTCGGATGCACGCAAAAGTGTATCTATGATTTTTATGCGGTCTGCACCCATACTGTAGCCATTTTTGTCAAGCGTCAGATGAAGCACTGATGATGCAAAGCCCTCTTTCATAGGAAGCGTTGATGCTGAGTTCAATATAGCTGTCGGGCCCTTCTTTGCAGCCCCCGGTGTCGGACTACAGTGTTCTGCAATCGCATCGCGAAAACGTCGTCCATCAGGCGTAGCTCCTGTCACATTTGCAAAGATTTTAAAATCAATGTTGTACAGACCAGGATACAACAGTGTATTCTCTGGTCCACGAAAAGCATTGACACGCGCCAAAAAATGATCTGCAATCTGCTTCGCCAATGCATCTACTTCCTTTTTATCGTTTCCGTACTTTGGCAGATGCAACAGCTGCTGTCTTAACACTTCATAGCCTTCAAAATCAACAGAAAGTGCCTTGATCAGTTCTTCCATTGTAACTAGCTTTTTCTCATATACAGCTGACTGTATTGCATATAAACAGTCGGCCGCTGTTCCTATGCTTCCTGAAAGCAGCTGATAATTAGTGATATCAAAGCCACCTCCGCGAAGCGGATCTTTTCCGGTACGCAAACATTTCTCAAAAGTACCTGCCGTAAATGGACTAGTAATGGATACTGTCTGGTCTTCCTGCATTTTCTGTTTAATCATCAAAAAGTAATGATCAAGCTGATGATCCATCTGCTCATAGAAAGCACTTAAAAACTCAGAAAATGTAGTCAACTCCTGTGTTTTTTTTGATTCAATTCCAATCAAAAGATTTGTTTTCGGTACAAAATCCACCCCATGTATGCTATTTTTTTTCATAGAAACTGGCTTAACACACGGATTTTCGTTTCCTCCAAACAAGGTAAGTTCCACTGTTTTAACCATCTCATACTGCCAGAAAACAATCGCACTCTTTCCTGCAATTACCGTCTCTGTACAACCGTCATTTGCATATTGACAGGCATCCTCGTGACAAATACCAGCCTTTTCCATTGCAGGAAGTACAGCTTCATCAAAATAGATTGTTGGCTGTCCACTTCCAGATGACAACATATTTATGCAGTTATCGCGAAGCTTTTTCGGTGTTTTTTTGTGAAAACGTACGTTCAAATGCGGCTCAGATCCGCCCGTATTTTCATACGCTACCAGAATCAAATAAGTAATCTCATTCGTCTGGTCATTTCCTTTGGCATCTTGTCCTGAAAGCATCAGATTTCGCAGCGTATCACCAGTATTGATCTCATTCATTCTGGCAAACATCTCTTCAAGCATTTTTTCTGCTTCTTGCTGATCCCAAATACCCATTTCACAATCATGCTTATAAAATGGATATAACAGCTGATCAAGTCTTCCAATACATCCTGCGCCAAATGGACTGCGAAACAAATATGTAAACCAAAAAAGTTGGAGTGCCTCGCAAAATGTGTTTGGCTTGTTTATTGTCAAATTCTGACATATCTTTGCAATTTTTTCATAACGCTTCTTTTTAGTATCACTTGTTTCCTGCTTTGCACATTCTAGTGCAAGTACCATGTGATCTGCAACAAACTGTTGAAAACGCTTCCAGACATGAAGCAAACTTTCCAAATACGCAATATCTAACTGCGTTTGATCCTGCAATTCGCTTTGCAAATTATTTTTAAGTGTTTCAAGTGTCTCTGCTGCAATTCTAATCACACCATCAATGCCATATTGAAGATAGCTGTCTGCCATCGGATAATGACAGTTATCAATCTCAAGCAAGAACGACAAGATTGACCAATCTGTAAGATTTTTTCTCTTGCTGTCATTCTTATCCCGGTTTCGGCGGCCGGCAAGCCATCCGCTTTCCGGCACCCAAACCTCATATGAATTTGCCAATTTATCAAAAACTTCACTGCTCTGTCTTATTTTTTTTAATAGCATTTCCTGATTATGCATCTCATCCGAGTTTGTTTTCAATTTTTTTCTGCCTCCCTGCAGCTGTCGTGCTCTGGCATCTGATTATGTTTTTGTCGATATTGCGAATTACTCAATATCGTACTTTACAATATCCATGTATACTGTTCCATCTGCCACAAATGAGATTTCCTTTGCCGCAGTATCTGTCGTAAATGTTACACTCATCACTTGCTCACCATCGTTTGCAAAAACCTCTGCACTAAAACGGTCAATCACAACACGAAGCTTAAGCTTACCGCCGTTATTTTTTACCTTGCAGGAACGCTTGTGAATCATTGCGATTCTGGAATCAGAGTAGCTTCTGTCAAGCTCAAGCTCAGACTCATGCGGACGATAGCGAAGTGCTGTGTAATGCTTGTTATCCTGTGCAAATCTCATTTCAAACATATAGTAACTGTCGTCCTTGCTTTTTGGTGCAATCGTAAGTTCAACATCAGCCACACGACCTTCAATGCCTTCAAGCTTTACTGCCTCTAAACCTGCCACACACACACCATTGTGTGAAACTGGATTTTTGCGGCATGCATCAAATTCCTTTATCGGACGCTGAATCAGCTTGCCATCAACAATTGACAGCTCTCTTGGCAGTGCCATCTGACCAAACCATGGCTCAGTCTCTGCATGCTGGTTAACAAATGCCCAGTTTTGCATCCATCCAATCATGACTCTTCTGCCATCTGGTGTCTGTGTAGACTGCGGTGCATAAAAATCAACACCATAATCAACAGTCTGTGCATGCTCACATGTAAAGGTTCCTGTCTCATCGTCGTAGGTTCCGATCTGGCATACAACACCGTGACCATTTGGATATTCAAGTCCTTCTGCCTCCATCTCCATCGGACTTACAATCAAAACTGCCTTTCCATCCAGCTCAAACAGATCCGGACACTCCCACATCTTTCCATACTTTCCATTATTCTGTGCTAAAATGCTCTTAAAGTTCCATGAGAAGCCATCCTTGCTTTCAAACAAAACTGCACGTCCATCTCCCTTGTTATCACAGTTTACCATCACACAGCGATAGCTTCCGTCTGCTGCCTTCCATACCTTCGGATCTCTAAAATCAAATCTGTTCGAATCACTTGGCAACTGTTTTGCTGTCATAACAGGATTATTTTCGCATTTTTCATAATTTACGCCATCACCAACTGCCACGCACTGCTGCTGTACATCGTGCATTGTTCCATCTGGCTGTTTTTCAGATAATACACCAGTATACACAAGAAGCTGACGTCCATCAGAAAGATCAATCGCACTTCCTGAGAAGCAGCCGCCGCCGTTTTCATACGGTTCATCTGGTGCAAGTGCTGCAGGAAGATAATTCCAGTGCAGAAGATCCTTACTCACTGCATGACCCCAATGCATCTGTCCCCAGAATGGACGATATGGATAATACTGATAGAACATATGATATGCCCCATTATAATAAGAAAAACCATTTGGATCATTCATCCAGCCAACTCGTGGTGTCAGGTGAAACACCGGTCTCATCTGTGGTGTGATCTTTTTCTCGTTCTCTGCTTCATAAGCTCTTGCCTTTTCTAATTTTTCGCTGATCATATTTCCTCCCTTTTGTTTGCTGTCTTTATTATTTATAAATTTGTTTGCGTACCTATCTTACACTGTAAGTATATACTCGAAATGCCATTTATGTCAACCGTTTAACACATTGGCAAAACAGCAAATTTTTATATTGTTTTTTATGCTATTTTACTAGGTTTATATATCTTGTCAAGACTTTTTTAGTCATAAGCACTTTTCATATTCCAAAGCTGTATAGAACTAACTCTTGCATTGGTACTACTTGAGCTTACACTGATTTTTCGTTCTCCGTCTGCCACGTAATTTCGAAGTGTCATTGCTTTTTTCTGGTTTAAATAAACCTCAATCATCGAATGATCAAGAAAATACTCTATTGTAATCTCTCCCTCAACTTCAACCAGATCACACGAATCACGAAATCTAGAAATCTCCTTTCCTTCTGCGTTTCGTGCAAAAAAGCGTTTTGTATTGCGGTCATACACTACTTGAACAAACTTTGACGCATCCAATACACTTTCTGTATTGATTACTATTTCATCAGCATCTGTAGTCAGCTTTACATACATACAATTGGAATTAATCTTTTCCAGATCGTGATTTAGTTCTTCTATACCACAGTTTGTTCTTTCAAGAAGCATTTTCTCTTCACATGACAATATCTCACGAATAGGCTGCATTTTTAGCCCATTATCCCACCAAAGCTGCAATGGCAGTCCACCATTATGTGCCCATCCTGCATGATACTCATCTGAAAATGGCCGTTTTCCCTGCGCGATTGTAAATACAACACTTCGTTTATCAGGCGTAACAAATCCACTAGGGCCAGTAAAAGTACCATATCCAAGATCAAGAAGCATTGCATGGTCATTCCATTTTGTGAATGTTTTCTTTGACGCATCCCAGTTTCCAAGAAAATAATATGTCTCTACAATATCATGTTCTATCTGGCAAGCACAAAACATCATAATATGACATACAATCTTTCCAGAATCATCTCGAAGCGGAAGCAACACAGGAAGCTCCCACACATGACCACATTTTTGATTAATTTCATAATCATAATCCACAAGCATTCCGCAAGATTCCCAATTTAAGCCATCTGCTGACACATACAATGCTGCATTTCCGCCTCCATTATGCTCATCTCCTGTACCAACCAGCATAAAATAATTATCCTGCTCTATCCAGACAAATGGATCCCTAAATTCTCCCAACCAGCCTATATCCTGTTCTTTTATTAATGAAGGATATTTTTTCCATTTCTTTAAAAGCGGATCTTCTTCTGTATCTTCCGGCTGTGCCAATGCAACTGCCTGATTCGGAAAACGATTGTTATTTCCAGCCGTGTAATAAATGCGCGGCACACCATCTTTGTCAACCAGTCCACTTCCTGACCAGCATCCAAGCTCATCATAAAAACCATTTTCTGACTGCAGTGCTAACGGCAGATCCTTCCAATGAACCATATCTTTGCTTGCCAGATGTCCCCACTGAATGGAATCCCAGATAGGTGCATGCAGATTAGCCTGATAAAAGATATGATAATAGCCATTATAGAAAAATGGTGCATGCGGCTCATTCATCCATTTTTCTGGTTCAATCAAATGATATTGCGGGCGGTTTGCATCATTCAAAAATCTTGTTCTGTTTGGCGTGTATAATACTTTCTCTAAAGAATTTTCTCTTTTTGAATCTTTTATGGCTTGTTCAACTGAAACTGCTTCTGATAAAAATTGTATATTTTTCATCCATCCCCAGAAAACACCCATCTGAGGTGTCAAACAATCCTTATCGGCATCTTTTCCGATGAAAATCTTATGTCTTGGCCATTTTATCTTCTGAAAACGGCCAAACTGTAAACGATTTGATAACACGCCGTTGACCACAAGATCACACCAGCCTTCGCGAAAACGGTAAATAACAAATATATGATTCCATTTTTCAAGATCAACGTTCTCACGAATGGAGTAAAATACCATTTGTCGTCCACCAAAGCCGAGAATCACCTCAACTTTTCCATCTGATGTCAGTCTGACTGCCATTCCTTCACTTGTTTTTCGATCCATACAGGAAAATATAGCATCACCTTCACTTGAAATGCCAAATGGAGCAATTTCAAATTCAAGCGTAAATGCATTTGCCTGCTGCAAATCTCCCTGTTCCTTATAAAACCATACTGAATATCCATCAAAAAAAGAAGCATTATCTCTCTCAGGAAGTAACCTGTTTTGATACGCTGGATCCGGATTCATCTTAAACTGTGATAACATTTTCATCCTCCTTTGATATTGACCCTTTGTTCTACTTCTTTGCTATATTCTTTTTCATCCACTCCCTGCCCCTGCTCTGTCTATGAGCTTTTTATCATTGTTCACGGATACAGCAAGGGCAGGCATTTTCATGCCTGCCCCATTTTCTCAGGTCTTTTTTACTGAGCCTCTACATAACGGTCATATGCAGCCTGCCATGCTGCAACAACGTCTTGCAGTCCCATGCTGTCCATTGCAGAAACATAATCGTCCCACTCATCTTCGATGCCGCCATCTGTAAGCCAGTGAGCAGTCTTTTCTTCTGTCAATGCCTTTAAATCACTTAAATAGTCATTAATTGTATTTGTTTCTTCTTCTGTAAACACAACAGAAGGATAATACTCTGTAGAATCTACATACTGGAACCAGAAATCACGTATGTCATCAATTCTTTGCTGAGCACGATCCTCAAGATAATAGTAAGTACCATAATCCTCTGTCAGCTGCTCTGTAGGTCCTAACAACTCATTCTTTGACTTCAGCTCACCTGCTGTCTCACCATCCTTTAAATCTCTCATCGTGTAACAGCCCTTCTCATCTGGCTCCTCGTTCCAATAAGAACCGATTGCACCATAAATTGCCTGCATACTGTTAATCGGATCATACATCTGATCTACCCACTTTAATAACAGTTCTGGATTCTTACATGCGCTTGTAATAGAGAAATTCTTATGGTTAGTTGTTCCACACTCATTTAAGTTTACATGATGAGTTCCGTCCGGGCCATCAAGAATCGGGAGATACTCATAACTTTCTGCTCTCTCATTTCCAACAACTTCCGGAATTTCCCACCAGGTAAATACACCCAGTCTTGCATCCTCGCCATTGCCCTTTGCAATATACTGGCTGGAATCCTGAGAGAATACTTCAATATCAATCAGACCTTCCTCAAACCACTTATGGAAGTAAGCAATTGCATTCTTATAGTTTTCGCTAGTTGCCTGATAATATACCTTTCCATTATCAATAGCTCTGTGATCCTCGTTATAATCGGTAAAACCAAATCCTGCAAACAGTGTTGTCATTCCAGCACACCAATTGTTTGCCATAAAGGACATCGGAATCTCATCAGTTGCATCACCATTTCCATTGCAGTCATTTTCCTTAAATGCAACAAGTACATCGTGGAGTTCATCGAGTGTTGTCGGCATTTCCATTCCAACCTTCTCCAGCCAATCCTTATTGATAGAAGTAAACTGCGGGATAGCACCAATTCCAATATAAGTTCCATCATCATCAATGTAACCCATCTCAGAAATACCTGGAAGTCCATAGATATGACCGTCTGGCATAGTTGCTGTAGCAAGAAGCTCTGGTCTCTTCTCTGCCAATGCAGTCAGATTTGGCATTGTCTCCTCATTGATATAATCCTCAAGCGGAATCAGAACACCATAGCTACCATAATTAATCAGCTCATAGTCTGTTAATTCTGCTGCCATAAATGCATCTGGCATATCAACACCTGCATTTAAAATCAGGTTCTTCTTCTCAGTCAGCGTATCTCCTGATACACAGTTCCAATCAATAGTTACGCCCATTGCTTCATTCATCTGCTGTACAAGCGGCTTCTCACTATTGTCTGGTGATAATGCGCTGACACCTGCAAAGATGTTGAATGTTGTCTGTTCAGATTCACCTGCAAATGCCATCTGAGGAACCAGCATTGCTGCTGCCATGGTAAGTGCCATCATTTTGTTTGCCTTTTTCATTACAAAGTCCTCCTTAAAAAATATATATTGTTTATTTTATTGTAACCTTTTTATTATAACCTTTTATTATATTGGCATTTGGACAAATCAGCCCTTTACAGCTCCTGCCATAAAGCCTTTTTCAAAATATTTCTGTACAAACGGATACGCAATCAGCATCGGAACAGAGCCTACTACAATTGATGCAAACTTAATTAACTCTGTCAGCTTATTTGCTTCCGCATAACCACCATCCATATTTCCCATCATGCTTGCCATCGCCTGACTTTGAATCAAAATCTGACGAAGAACAAGCTGCAGTGGATATCTGCTTTTTTCCTGCATGTAAATAAGTGCTGTAAACCAGTCATTCCAATAAGCAACCATTGTAAAGATAACCATTACTGCGATAATAGGCTTTGCAAGCGGAAGTGCAATCTTTACAAAAGTACGGATATTTCCACTTCCATCAATAGATGCAGCCTCATATAACTCCTGCGGAATGCTTGTCTCAAAGAATGTTCTTGTTACAATAACATTGTAGACAGATACACCGCCAGGAAGAATAAGTGCCCAAACACTATTAAGCATATGCATCTTTGATACAACCAGGTAAGTCGGAATCAATCCACCGCCAACATACATTGTAATAACATAGAAGATCATGATTGCGCGTCGAAATGGAAGCGTCTTTTTTGACATACAATAGCCTGTTGTCAATACAAGTGCAACAGATACAACTGTTCCAAGAACAGTATAATAAATGCTATTCAGATAGCCGCCTGCAATTGAGTTTTCTTTAAATACTCTCTTGTAACCCTCAAATGTGATCTTCGAAGGCAATAAGAATGTTTTTCCCGCATAAACCTCATATGGATCAGAGATTGACGCAATTAATACATAATACAGCGGATACGCTACTAAAATAACAAGAATCAATAAAAACGCACCATTGATAATGTCAAATGTCTTCTCGGAAGATTTCTTTTTTATTTTCATATTGCTTGCCATATCTTATTCCCCCTTTTAAATAAAGCTCACATCTGACAGGCGTTTACATACTGTATTCACCACAACCAGCAACACTATATTAACAACAGTATTAAACAATCCAACTGCTGTTGAAAAACTGTACATTGCCTTCAAAAGACCCTGCTCATATACATAAGTTGCGATAATTTCTGATGTTGCCTTGTTTAAGCTTGTCTGAAGCAGATATGCCTTTTCAAATCCGACATTCATCAAGTTTCCAAACGACATAATCAGCTGAATTACAATAACAGGTATAAGTTCAGGAATGTCAATATAGAAGATTCTCTGAAGCGGTGTCGCACCATCCACTCTTGCAGCTTCATGCAGTGACGCATCTACGCTTGATAATGTTGCAATGTAAATGATTGTTCCCCAACCTGCGTCCTGCCATACACTAGATGAAATGTAGATGGTACGAAATGCAGTTGCAGAGTCAATTAAGTTAGTTGCTTTTCCGCCGAATGCCTGAATGATTGTACTGATCAGTCCTCCATATGGAGAAAGGAAAATACGAAGCATACCACACAGGATCATTGTTGAAATAAAATGAGGTGCATAGAGTATCGTCTGCGAAACACGCTGGAACTTTTTCCACTTCACCTGATTGATTAAAAGTGCCAGTATGATCGGAATTGGAAATGTCCACAAAATACTGTAAAGACTCAGCAATACCGTATTTTTGATCATTCGTATGCTGTTATAATTGTTAAAGAAACGCTCAAACCATTTCAATCCTACCCACGGACTTCCAAAAAAGCCTCCAACTGGATTGTAATCACGGAAAGCAATCTGTACACCATACATTGGAACATATTTAAAAATAATTGTCAAAATGATGCCTGGAAGCAGCAGCACATAAAACTCCCAATGCTTTGCGATTTGCTTCCACAGATTTTTCTTCGGAACAGGCACTGCTCCTTGTTTTGCCTTCTTCATGCTCTTCCCTTCTTTCTTTTACTTTGAGTGTTACTTGAAACGTTTCATGTTTGTATTTTCATTATAGTTATGTTTTTTCATATTGTCAACTATTTTCCTTATATTTTTCTCATTTATATGCAGTATATTCAATTTTATTATCTTGCTTTTGTGCATATGCAACAATATAACGTTTCATATTTTTGTGGTATACTATTTATAAATAAATTATGATATACTATTCATTAATATAACGTTTCAGGAGGATCTTTATGGCAAAAACAAACGCGCCCACTATGAAAGACGTCGCAAAGGAGGCTGGAGTTTCACTTGGCACCGTTTCTAAAGTTATTAACGGAATTACTGTGCGCGAGGAATATAAAAAGAAAGTGGAAGCTGCCATTGCCAGCCTCCACTATGAAATAAATACCTATGCACGAGGATTAAAAACAAAAAAAACAGGACTAGTTGCCGTGATTATTCCCAACATGCTAAATCCTTTTTTTGCAGCCCTTACCGATTATATTGAGGATGCCTTATACAAAAAAGGATTAAAAACAATGCTTTGCTGCTCAGATGGTATTCCTGAAAAGGAGATTGCTTATTTAAATCTGGCAACGCAAAACAAAGTTAACGGAATTGTTGCACTGACCTACTCAGATATTGGAAATTTTATCAATCCTGATATTCCGATTGTTGTCTTCGACCGCTTCTTTGAAAACCGCAATATTCCTCGAGTTGCATCAGATAATTATAATGGCAGCATGATGGCTATTGAAAAGCTGCTTGAGCTTGGCTGTCGCCATCCAGTATACATTCGTTTTCATTCTATCTTCCCTGGAGAATCTGACAAGCGAAAAGATGGCTATTTGGCTGCCTGCAAAAAATATCATATAACTCCCGACTTTCTTGACATGGAAGATTGTGATAATTTCATTGATATGATGAAGCAATTTATTGATAAGCATAAAAAATCAGATGGCTCTCTTTCCTTTGACGGAGTTTTCTGTCATACAGATTATCACGGTTATATATTCAAGAAGCTTTTGCAAAAGGAAGGATACCGTGTCCCAGAAGATGTACAGCTTATTGGTTTTGACGGTATCCGCAAATTTGGTGGGTCAAAAGAAGATCTTTTTGTCTCCTCAATGTGCCAACCACTGCCGCAGCTTGCCGCAAAATGTGTAGAAATTATCACAACAGAGGATCGTTCTATGATCCCTAGCCTGACACTTCTTCCAGTGACTTTCGAGGATGGCGGTACAACACGATCACTCAAAAAAGGTTAAGGTAACGCCTATGCTGAAATGGTTCATGCTAACTGTCTATATAACCCTCTGCTGCTACGTTATGTGGTCATTTTGCAGATGGACAAAAAAGATATATCTTCCAAAGCGCCGCGCCTTTAACATTATTGTGTGCGGACTAATATTAATCTTTGCTGCCAGCATTTTTTTAGGGAAATTTCTTCCTGAAAATGATTATCAGCTCTTGATTTTGCGATTCAGCAATTATTGGATTGGCTTCTTAATTTATCTGATTTTCTTTATTCTCACAGCTGATCTTTTTTTGCTGTTTCTAAAGCTAGCTTCACGTCATTTAAAATCAGGCAAGCATCTTTTGTCTTCTGTATTTCTTCGCACTATACTTGGCTTTCTTGTCATTTTACTTAGTATAAGCTTTACCGTATATGGATGCTTTCACGCAAAGATGCTGACTACCTCCCACTATAAAGCCACTATTCAAAAAAGTGCCGGCAAGCTGACAGATTTACGAATGATTTTACTTGGAGATTTTCATCTTGGCTACAGTGTTGGCTGCTCCCAGATTGAGGACATGGTTAATACAATTAATTCCGAGAATGCTGATATTGTTGTTATTGCAGGAGATATTTTTGATAATAATTTCGATGCACTTGATAATCCAGAGCGTCTTGAAATGCTCCTGTCACAGATAAACAGCACTTACGGAACATATGCCGTATTTGGAAACCATGATGTGACAGAGACATTGATTGCCGGTTTTCCAATTTCTTCAAAAAATGCACCGCGCGATCCGCGCATGTATGAATTTCTTGAAAAAAGTAATATTAGCGTGCTTGAGGATGAGACAGCAATAATAGACAACAGCTTTTATCTTACTGGACGTCTTGATGAAAAACGCACCGGAAATGGAACAAAAAAACGTGCTTCTCTTGATGAACTCACAAAGAATCTTGATCCATCTATGCCGCTTTTTGTGATAAGCCATGAACCTGATCATCTGTCTGATTACAATGCGCACGGTGTTGATATAGTTCTTTCTGGTCACACACATGCCGGCCAGTTTTTCCCACTGACGATTGTTCAACCGTTTGTGTGGGAAAATTACTGGGGCATGAAAATGATTGACAGCATGTACAGCTTTGTCACTTCCGGCATTGGTGTCTACGGACCCGACATGCGTGTTGGAACAAATAGCGAAGTCATGGTAATTGATGTCCATTTTGAATAAAAAATCATTTGCTATTTCCTCCTATGTATACTATGATGGATGTTAAGTATACACAGGAGGATTTTTTTATGTCGGCAGAATTTCTTGATTTTATTCTTGAAGTGGTCATTTCATATCTTGTTCCCATCCTAGAACTGATCGGCGTCTTTATTGTCGCCTATGGAACGATAAAATCATTTATCAAATTTATCCGTTCTGGTCTCAATTCCGATGATACAAGAGTAAAGATTGATCTGGCTGAAACGCTGGCGCTGTCTCTGGAATTTAAAATGGCAGGAGAGATTTTAAAAACAGTTGTCTCCCATACAATTGAGGAACTGAGTATTCTTGGAGCCGTAATTGTACTGCGTGCACTTTTAACATTCCTGATCCATTGGGAGCTGAAAATGGAACGCCAGACAGAGCATGCCGAGCGCGAACATGCTAAAATTCAGGAAAAAACAAAGTAAAATTAGAAAAAGCTCCCCTAGCTTATTTTGAAGCTAGGGGAGCTTTTTCTAATTTACTCGCTAATTATTTCTACATCAATCTGTCCATAATATGGGCTGTCCTCATCCTGCAGTACAACTGCTGTCTCCACATGATCAAGCTGCATCAGCTGCAGTTTATTTTGTTCTGCATCTGTATACTTGTCTGGTACTTCTTTTGGAACTGTCAGTGTAAACTGATATTGTGTACTTCCGTCTGTAAGAACAGTGGATGTTATCGTAAGTACAGCTTTTACTTCGAATAAAAACGATTTTAAGCTTGGTGCTGCTGCGCGCAAAATGACATTCTTTCGCTCAATCTTTGCCTCTTGCACTGGTGCTGGTGATTCCTCCTCCATCGTCTGCTGTATCTCTGGCAGTGATGTTTCTGATGATGGCAAAAGTGTTGTCGCTTCTGGCGTTTGCAGTGGTGTTGTACTTTCCTGCTCTTGTGTCTGCGTTGTTTCTTCTGAGGATATGCTTTCTTTAGAAGTCGCCTCTATAGTTGTGGAAGGCTCACTAGACACACTTTCTGTTGTTGCCTTCTCACTTGAAGCTTCCTCGATAGAACTCTCTTCGGTAGAGCTTTCTTCGATAGATTTTTCTTCTGTCGATTTTTCCTCAATAGTTTCTTCCTCTTTTGCTTCACAAACTGTCAGTTTTTCCAACAAACTGCTTCCATATGATGCTTCCCATGCAACAGGATCCTTTATCCAATCCTCTGCCCTCCAATAAAAGGTAATCTCTTTTGTCTGACCATCTTGACAATTAAAGAAAAGTGTCGCATCAAAACCTGCTGCCTTTTCCCAGTCGCTGTTTAAGCTCCAGGAAATTTCATTTGTCTTTGCCAATATCTCTGACACAGGCTGATTAGTTTGATCTAAAAGCGTATACGATTTCTCTTTCTCACCTGCCAAACCAGTAAACTTTGGCGCTGTCAAATGACCAAGGCTTGTATTTTTTGAAAGTACAAATGTCTTATTATCACCGTCATGTGCGCTTGCACTAATCTTTGACCAATCACTTATGCCAATCTCATCCATCGATGCAAAGCAAATGGAAAGATCGTATAAAAGATATGGCTCGTTTCCATTGACTTGCTCAGTATAAGTCACTGCATAACCGTCTTCTGGTAAATAGACACTGTATCTCTTTTGAACACCATCTGCATCATATTTCCAATAAACAGGAAGCAAACGATATGTGCATGTTTGTTTTCCTTCCCTTGTAACACGCTGCTGCATAGTTTGAACAAGATATTCACTAATTCCAGTTCCTTGTGCAAAACAATATGCAAAACCTGTATTGTCACATTGCTCTACATTGGCATCAGAAAAAGTATCCTCCATCTTTTCTTTTTCTTTCTGTGTCTTTTTAAATTCATCTGTACCTTTATCTCGATAAAGGCTTGTCACATCTGAATCTAACCACTGCTTTTGTTCACTCTCTGCAGTCGTTGTCTCTGCAAGTGCCTGCACACTCATTACAGCACAATCTGAGTCTGCTATGTAAGCCTCTCCAAGCGGTGCTGCTCCATCTGTCACAAACACTTCAAACCTGGCAGAAAGAATATCTCCATTTTCATCTGTCGTGTTTGTCTGCTTTAGCCATGCATATACAAGGACCTTTTCCTGCTTACTTTCACATGAAACATAATATGGAATAAGATATGTATAGATACCATTTGAACGGTCTGTATACATATCATATACACCAATAAGACCACCCTGTGTATCATTTTGCTCCATCGTGTAGCCGCCTGACTTTGTTGAAAGCATACTGCGAACATAAAAACCTGCCTGACTGTCATCCTTTACAATTTCAAAGGAAAAGGCATCGCGATAAAAAAGTGTATCTCTTGTCATTTGCCTTAATTTAAGCAGTGACAGCACATTGACCTTATAGCCTGCACATCCTTCTTCATTCGCATCCACATCAAAATAAATGCTTCCCTGCCATGCAGATGTCTTTCTTCCAGAATCTTTCCAGTTTCCATTTTCATCCAGATCAAAAATCGGGTACAAAAATTCCTGCTTTTTGTCTGAAATAAAAAGCTCTGGTGCTGCAAGAGGTTCTGGCTCTGGCGGTGTCTCTGACTCAGATTCGCTTTCTGACTCAGACTCACTTTCCGACTCTGATTCACTTTCTGTCTCAGTCTCTGATGGCTTTTCAGATTCACTTTCTGATTCACTTTCTGTTTCAGTCTCTGGCTCTGATTCGTCTTCTTTAATACGCACAGAAAGTGTACTTGTTGATGGTCTGCTTATTGTAAATCCATTTTTGTCTGTAATGCCTTCTCTTTTTACCTGCACAGTCAGGCTTACACAATCTTCTGGCACACTGACATGACACGAATATGAAATTTCTTCATCTGAAGCTATTTCTTCTTTTGATAGTAAAAGCGTCTCCTCGTTTGTCTTCGATAAAGCTATAACGTTAACTTCATATAATGTCCCCTCATACTTTGGTTTCTCACTTTCAGCATCCCACATGACAAGCGCGCCATTTGAAGCATCAATCTCGTCATCATCTGTTGTCTTTTTATTTACGCTAATCAATACAGGAAGTGTAATTTCGCTTTCTTCTTGAGTAAGTTCATAGCGCCAAACACCGTACAGACTCTGATCAGATGATGAGTGCTGCATTAATACGCTATTTTTCAAAAGAGGTGAATAATAAAGTCTGTAGCCATCATCTTCTGCTAAAATCGCATAGCCATCCATAACTTTTCCTGACTGAATCAGACTGTTACCTGATGAAAACGCAGGATCTTCTGGCGCAGCAGAAACTCCATCATTTGTCACTCGCGCTGCAAGAAGCTCTGACGCACTCCAATTTTCGCTTCCATTTGCCTGACACACAATATGACCCAGCTCAACCTGACCTGACATTAAGGTAACAGGATATGCAACAACTGTCATTTCAGTACAGTCAGCTGTATCAAAATGCATCTGCTCCATCTTGTCTGTACTGCATTTCTTTATTGATGCCTGATACTGAACCGGTACCTGAAGTTCTTCATCAACAGCCTCTAACGCTGTTTGAATCTCCATTTCCTTCTTTTGTGCATGACCTGCCAAAATCTGATACAAAGATGCATCCTTGTTTTTAAAACCAGAATACATTCTGTCTGGCTTTAATGAAGCATCAAATATCGCTTTGTTTTCACATACAGTATTTGCACTCAGCACATCAAATGTTTTTTCTGAATAGGTAGAGCTCTTATAACCTTGACACGATACACGACAATTAATAGTAATCTCCTCTTCACTTGTAACTGCAATATGTCCTGTCTCTTCCCATCCAAACTTTACAGATGATGATTGACTTTTTTCTTCATCCGAATCGGCTGATGAATACACAGCTGTCACTGTTAACTCTCTGTCGCCAGCAGTAATTGACGTAAAATCATCCTTGTTGTCAATTACAATCTCATACAAGGCTGTCTTATCTTTATCATCTGACACACTAGTGTTTTCGCTGCAAAGCCTCAGATGATATGACAAAGCTGGCAGCTGTATTCTTTCGTCTGCCGCCTGCGCAGTACTCCACTCAGACGTACCCTCTTTATTGACGGCTCTTACATGAAATATAACAGCGTCAACCTTTTGTCCTTCTAATTCATCTGGCAGTTCTAAGAAATTATCTGTTATCTCTCCATTCTTACTTCCAATTTTAATCCGCTTTAAAAGACCGTTTTCCAGAACAGGCTGATTATTACTGTCTCTTTCATATGTTTCATACTCAACTTCATACTCATAGTATTCGGCAAAAAGACCTGGCCAAAAACGAATCATCCATGATCCGTTCTCCTTTGTAAATGTGATTCCGCCTGGAATACCAGGCTTTGGCTCTGACTTATCGAATACTGTAAGATCTGTCAACTCACTGCTTAGCTTTTCCCATACACGTATACGTATATTTTCGCTGTCCTCATCTGTCTTTGCTTCTTCTGTATTTAAAAGAAGAGGTGAGACAGACAAGCTTCCTGCAAAAGCTGTCCACTTTGTGTAAATTTCTGCCTGATCTTCTTCTGTAAGTTCATCTTCTTTATAAACATACAGCTCAGTTCCGATACCTGGTGTTTTTTGCTCCTTTTCTGACTTATTATCATCTGTATTTTCTTTTTGATTTTCTTTTTGGTCTTCGTTATTGTTTGAATTATCTGATTCGCAGGCAACCTTTACGCCTTCTTTGTTCCAGATTCCTGCTGCCTCGATGCTTCCTAGTGCTACGTCACATCCATCTGTCGCACCTGTCACTATGATTTTGAGCGCACTTGCCTCTACTGCGTCAGGTGCTTTCACAGAAACTGTACCACCATCATCAGCATCCTTGCCTGCTGCCTGCAAACCTGCGGCAAGTTCCTTCCAGACACCGTCCTCTGCATCTGCGTACAGCACATCAAACTTATATGTCCCTTCATTAAGCCATGTAAGCGTCACATCGGACAGCTTGCATGTGCCATTCAAAAAAGCCGTATAAATAGGACAGCGCTGCTCTTTTATATCAAATGAGGATGATGGAAAAACAGGAACATCTACCGACTGATGTTTAATCAGATTTTGAAGCTGTTCTTCTGATGCTTCCACAAATGGATACTCTCTGTAAGAGCCATTTGCATCTGTCTCGCCTATTGTAAGTGAAATATCACATATATCAGCTAACAACGCATCTTCAAGTTTTTCTCCTCCTGATATGAAATACAGGCAGTTTTCACTTTCATTTGCATCTGCTGCAATTGGATAAACGTTTTCACTCACGCCGACACAATCAGTCAAATTTGCTGTTAAATTACTCGTAATGCCATATGACTCGTTGTCAGAGGAAATTATCGGTGCATAATTCTGACAGCGCATCAGAACCAGATTTTCGCATTCTGCTGTTGTGATTCCTGCTGCCACAGCTGCCTCTATTACTCCTGTGTTAACACAATCTTCCAATAAAACTTTTTCTTTTGTCTGTGCCACAATTCCTGCGGCTGTCCCGTCTGCTGTAACCTTTGCATGATTGACAAGCTTTGAAAGTGTCTCATCTTCCTCCTTCATTGGAAGTGATGCTGCAAAAATACCAGCTGCAAAATCTTTTGCTTCAATACTTCCTGCAACTGTCAGATTTTCCAGCGTTCCGCCATTGTAAGCACAAACTGCTGCCGTATTCTGATCACCAGTAACTGACACATGATCAAGGCAAAGATCATGAATCGTACCTAAATTTTCCAGTACAAATGCTGTACCATCGCCCTGCGGATACCAGCGGCTTGAACTTCCTGTTCCCATATTTGCTGTATCTGACAATGTAAGGTAGTCAATCGTGTAAACTTCATCGCCGTCCTTAGAGCCAAGACTGCTTCCCTCTCTAAGCTGTGTAATCATAGGAAATGCTGTGTCTGCCTCTTTTACCGGAAGTCCATTTTGATAGACCATTCCCTTCGCCAAAATTGAATCTGACTCTTGCAATGTCTCATCACTCTCGTCATCTTCTTTTTCATAGCCCCAGGCAAAGTCTCTTGAAACGATATATGTATTTTCGCTTTTTTCATCTTCCTCTGCTGCATAGACAGCTGCATCCGTAATCATTTCTGCAAAACGGATGTTATAAAGATGTCTTGCGTTTTGAATTTCATACGATGTACCAAGGTCCTCATAAGTATCTTCGCCATCCTCACGCGCAAAATACATAAGCTCAGAATTGCTTTGTCTGCGCCCTGTAATTTGATAGCCTGATCCGCCGCCCTGCACAATACAGCTGATTTCATCAACACCATATTGTTCCAGTCCAAAACGATGCAGACTAAGCGTATTCATAAGCTCACCTGGCTCGCCTGTTCTTCTGTATGTCTCATAGGCAGCCTGTGTTGCACTTAAATCAACTGCATCAAGCACGAGCGTGACGTTTAGCTCTTCATCTATATATGCAAGAAATGGATATGTACCAAGTTTTTCTTCTTTTTTTCCTGCAAAACTCGTCACTTCTGCCGCAACCACCTTTAACTCATCCTCTGCCGACTCAGATGGTATACTGTAATAATAACCTTCTTCTGTTTTCTGTCCGCTTAAAGATGCGTTATTAAAAGAAATCTCAAGAAGCTCCTCATTCGTCTTTGCATCACATATCATTACCTGATAATTCATCAGGGAAACTGCCGTCTCTCCCTCTGAAAGCTTCCATGTCAGATTTAAAGTCTCTTCATTATGTAAAGATGCCTTTAAAACCTTAACTTTAGTCGCTGTATCAGTTGCCTTTGACAAGGAATCTGCTCCATAATAGCCAAAGCAAAGACCTGTAGAATTGTCACTTCCGCTTCCCTTTCTGTTTTCTTTGGAACGGTTTACAATATTTGCCATCGTGCTTGTACATCCCGTGTAGGAAAGTGCTTCCACGCGATCACTATACAAAACAGAGTAGACAAGTCCGTCTCGTGCATCAAACTCCACACTCACACAGCCATTTGCCAGCAATGTTTTGTCATAAAGGTAAGCATCAAAAATATCATACAAAAGCGTATGTGAAGCATCAGCACTGCCATTTTTGTAGGCTTTATAATCAGCTGGCGTTCCTGTCACATAGTACAAGTTCGAAGTGGTCTGTCCATCATCGTTTTTCCAGATCGTTGATACATTTACCACTTGTCCGTTTTCATCAGTAATTGGAACCAAAAGCTTGTTTTGTCTTACAATTGCCTGTGCAGAGGTTTGTGCTTCCTTATCAAACGCCTCAAGATGCTTATCAGTGCTATACTGTGTCATGCCTGACTGCGCCGCTAAAAACAACGTACGGGCATAGTGTTCCTGACGCTGCCATACCGACCACTTCTGGTAATAAAAAATGCCTGCTGCCGATGCGCCAAGCAATATGCCAACAAGCACCATCGTCACCATAAGCTCTACCAGTGTAAAGCCTCCCTTGCTTTCTTTGATTCGCTGTAAGATATTTCTGATCAAAATCAAACCTCCCAAGCTGTCTTATCGTTTAAATTTGCTGCTTAAAATATACACTGCTCCAGCTCTCTTTTATCCTGTGCGTATTTGAGCGCTGTTTTTTTCTCAATCAGCCCACGTGAAACAAGCTTTGCCAGATCATAGTCAAGCGTATGCATACCTGCTGCTGCGCCTGACTGCATTACACTTCCAAGCTGATGCGTTTTTCCTTCACGTATCTGACTTAGCACTGCATCTGTTCCTGTCAGAACTTCTGTTGCCGCTATTCGGCCGCCGTCTATAAGCGGAACTAGGCACTGCGTCACAACACCCTTTAATACGCCTGCCAGCTGAATACGAATCTGATTTTGTGCCTGTACCGGACACACATCTATAATACGGTCTACGGTCTTAGCTGCCCCTGTCGTATGAAGTGTTGACAGCACAAGATGACCAGTCTCTGCCGCCGTAACAGCTGCTGAAATCGTCTCGTAATCACGCATCTCTCCGACAAGAATAACATCTGGATCCTCTCGAAGTGCAGAGCGAAGTGCTCCCGCAAAAGAACAAACATCCTTTCCCACCTCTCTTTGATGAATCACAGCCTGATCCTGTTCGTACACATATTCAATCGGATCTTCAATCGTTAAAATATGATCTGCACGTGTGTGATTGATATAATCAACCATTGCCGCAAGCGTTGTTGACTTTCCTGAACCAGTAGGTCCTGTCACTAAAATTAATCCTCTAGGCTCATTTGCGAGATTTTGAAGCACTTGCGGCAGATGAAGCTGAGATAGTGTAGGCACTTTTGCGTTAAGCAGACGAATTGCTGCCGCGAGGCGTCCTTGCTGACAAAATACATTGACTCTCTGACGGTTTCCATCTGATGTTTCAAGTGCAAAATCTGCATCCTCTCCACGCCAGATGCTTTCCTGTCTTTCTTTTGTAAGAAGAGACAAAATAAGCTTTCGCGTCATCTCATCTGACAGTTCTAAGTCACTCTTTATGAGCTTTCCATCAATGCGAAGATACACTGCCTGTCCTTCGCTTATATGAATATCAGAGGCACGCTGGCTTCTGGCCTCACGTATCATTTTTTCTATCATATACAGCTCCTTTAAATATAGTATGCCACCTTCTTAAGCTCCTCGACAGTAGTTGTACCATCCGCTACAAGCTTAAGAGCCTCATCAGTTAGCGACTCCATGCCAAGATAATGCGTTGCATAGCTTCTAAGCTCCTCCATAGGAGTTCTCTGTGTAATCATTCTTCGCATCTGATTGTCCACGCAGAGAATCTCATGGATTGCACGTCTTCCGACATATCCAGTATGGCTGCAGCTGTTACATCCCTGTGCGCGGCGCACGCGCGTAATCTTTGGCCCTATAAAAGCTTTTTCCTGCTCTGTCGGCTCATCCCAGTAACCACACTCAGGACAGACAACACGTACAAGACGCTGTGCCACTAGACCGACTAGTGAGTTTGCAACCATATATGGCTCAACTCCCATATCAATCAGACGAATAATGGACGACACTGCATCATTTGTATGAAGTGTTGAAAATACAAGATGACCCGTAATTGCAGCACGTACTGAAATGGCTGCCGTCTCCTCGTCTCTTGTCTCTCCGACCATAATAATATCCGGGTCTTGACGAAGAAGAGAACGCAGTCCGCGCTCAAATGTCAGCCCCGCAACAGTATTTACCTGGCACTGATTGACACGCGGAATATTCCACTCTACCGGATCCTCAATTGTTGCGATATTCACCTTGCGGTTACTAAGCTTTTGAAGTGCCATATAAAGTGTTGTTGTTTTTCCGGAACCTGTCGGACCTGTAATGTAGATCATGCCATTTGGTGCCTCAAGCATTTTGCTAAACTGTTCAAAATGTGCCTGATTCATGCCAAACGTCTCGGCATCTGCCACCATATTTCCAGAAGCTAAAAGACGAAGTACGGCCTTTTCTCCAAATACAGTCGGAATCACTGATGTACGAATATTTACATCACGGTTTGCGATTCTTGTCCGAAAATGACCGTCCTGCGGAAGTCTTTTCTCTGCAATATCCATCTGTCCTAAAATCTTTACGCGGGCAATCAGATTTTGATGAAGACTCTTTTGCAGCACGACATAATCAAGAAGCTGACCATCTACACGTATTCTGACAGATGTTTTCTCCTCAAACGGCTCAATATGAATATCAGACGCATTCATGCTAAATGCGCGTGCAAGCAAGTTGTCAAGAAGCTTAATAACCGGTGCATCAGAATCTCCCTCATCAGCATCAACCTCAAGTGCCTGCTCACGTTCTCTTGCCATCTCATTTGCTGAGCTGGCGGCCTTTTTTGCCTCGATTTCTGAATAATAGTATTCAATTGCCTGATTTAAAGGCAAAAGCTCTGTCAGCCAAATTTCAAGGTTCATGCCAGTAGTCTGGCGAATATCCTCAATTCCATAATAATCAAGAGGATCATTCAATACAATTGTAAGATTATTATCCTGGTACTGCACAGCAAGCATATGATATTTCTTTGCAAGCTGGACTGGTATCATTGCTACCGCCTCTGTCTGTACCATAATTCTATCAATCTTTACATAGCGCTGTCCAAGACGCGCTGAAAGTGCTTCTAACTGCTGGTGCTCTGTGATAAAGCCAAGCTTAATCAATGCCTCACCAAGACGAATGCCTTTATTATTTTTCTGATACTCTAGTGCCTCATCAAGCTCGTCCTGATTGATGTAGCCGGCCTGAAGTAACACATCACCAATTCGTATATTTTTTTCATTTGCCATCGCTGCTGCCTCGTGTCATATAAATCATCATGCTGACCTCCAGACGCTTTCCTGCCTGAAGAACATCCTGTCCATTATTTGTTGTCTTAACTGCTGCATCACTTATTGAAAAAGATACTATTCTGACCCCTTCCTTTTCTGAAAGCTGATCTAAAACAGCAAGTGCCTGATTTTTTGTGCCTATCGCCGTATAATCTGCCTGAGCACTGTAGACATACTCTGTCTTTGTATCTATCTCATCCTTCTTTGAGTCTGCAGATGCATTAATACCTGTCTGTGTCTGTTTAGCCTGTTCATTTTTCTTCAAAAGCGCCATACGTTCACTTAAGCTGTAAGGTGTAATCTCATCAAGCTGTCCGGCGCGAAGCGTCGAATCCTGCATAATCATCCCCTCACTCACAAACACATCTGTCAGATAACGATTAAGTTCTTCATTAGTCTGATATGGAAAGAAATGACTTTCTAATTCTGCCAGCTGCTTTTTTTGCTCCTCATCACGTTTTTCATCCACCGGAAGAGCCGCTATATGTACCTGCATCTGAAGCTGCTGCATTTCTAACTCCTCCTGCTGCACTTCCAGCTTATCAAGGCAATCCATCTGCGGCTTCACACCAAACCAGTAAAAGCAAAAAACTGCTGCACAGACTGCCAGACCTGCTAATAAATTTTTATCTCGTTTTGTCACTGTAAAATCAATTTTCATCTGCGGCCTGCCTTCCTGCATGTTCACTTAAAATACAGACAACCTTCACGGTATAACCATCCTGTGCCTGATTCTGCGTATATCCTGTAAAATAGACGCCCTGGAAAATATCAAGTGTCTTCCATATCTCAATAACTTCTGAAACATCGGTAACTTCTGGTGCTACTGCGTCAAACTGCAGCTCTCCTGTTGCACAATTGTATCCTGTTATTGTAATTAATACTTTATCCGGACAGCAATCCTCAAGCGTTTTGAACACATCACTTGTCACAAGAGGATAAGAATATATATTGGCTTTTGCATTTTCCATATCAGAAATCATGTTGTCCTGCTTTTCCACCTGATCTCCAAGCTTTTGTGCACTCTTATCAGCTGCCTGATTCGTTTCATCCTCTAAAAACGCTTCCAGCTTAGCAATTGTTTTTTGATATTCTTTTTCACTATGCTTTAAAACACCAATCACATGTCCGGCTGCCAGAAATGCTGCTATCACAAGTGCCACTGTTATTCTTTGCTTCTTTCTTCTTTTTAGCTGCTCTGGACCATTTAACAGCCGATAGTAAAAATCAATCCTTCGATCCGGAATCGCTTTTATCTTTCTTATCTTTTCTGTCTGATGCTTCTCCATTTTCTCCACCTTTCGCAGCTTTTACAAAAGCAGATTTCCGATTCCATAAATGTAAGATGCCGGCTCTGCATTAATTTCTCCGTGATCACTTACTGCTGTTTTTACAAACGAAATTCCTTGAATCATACCTGGTGCCTTCGCCCTGATGCCATACTCCTGCATATACGTATCAAGCTCTTTTACCACGTCATCACTGCCTCCTGCTATACCAGCCAGATATATACTGTCTAGTGTATAGCTGCTGTGACGCTGTCTGTAAAACTGACGTATTCCGTCTGCAATCTGTCCCAATTCCTCGATCCATTCAGCGCTTCCCTGATCATTTAACATACGGTTTCTGCGGCTGTAAATATAATTTCCATTTTCAAATAATACACTGATCGTAGTGCTTCCCTGTACCAGCATAAACACGCATGTCTCATAGGCAAACATTCCTGTTGCCGTCACTGCTCTTAAAAGACATCCAAGACCAATGCTGATTCGTTTTACCTTCAGCTTAAGATCAGAAAACAAGGATAAATAGCTTTCAATTACACTTTTTTCCAATGCTGCGCAAAAAATATGATTCATCTCATATGGACTATTCTTTGGGAACGGGAAATAATCAGTTACAAGATCAGTCTTCTCTCCGTCTGCAAACTCCTTATTAATGCAGGAAATCAGCTCCTTATCCTTCATATAAGGAACTTCAAGCATTTTTGTCATAATCTTTCCTGAATCAATTACAAGGCAAATTCCTTTTCTTGGAAGTGAATAACGATTCCAAATCTGTTCAAGTCTCTCCTGTAATCGCTGCTCTCCTGTAATGATACCATTCATAATCGTCCCCTCTGGGACTGCCAGACTATATACTTTTTTAATCTTTGCCTTTGATTTTGACCCTGTTCCGGCCACGATTTCTATTCGTTCATTTGAAATATATACTGAAAGCTCCATCCTCTTTTCTCCTTACATCGTTCCACTTGCCTCAATCTCTGCATACATATTTAACAGCGGAAGCATCACAGCAATCATAATCATTCCGACAATTACTGCCATCACAATAATCATTGCCGGTTCCAAAAAGCTAATCAGACGTGATATTGCCTGCTCAGATTCATATTCAAAATTGTCAGCTGCCGAGATAAGCATGGTATCAAGACTTCCTGTCTCCTCACCAATAGCTACATTTCCTGCCAGCTTTTTATGAAAGCCATCAATATGTGCCAGAGCATCTGACAAGGACTCTCCACGCCTCACCATAGCAATTGTTTCATCAAATTGAGATTCCAAATAACGATTTCCAATCGTATCTTTGCTTATCTGAAGTGCCGTCACAATTGGCAGACCGCTTGTGTAAAGAGAACAAAGCGTTCTCGCAAACCGCGCCGTATAAATCGTCTGAATCAAAATGCCAATTTTAGGAATCTTTAACTTAATTTGATCCACCTCTAAACGAATCTGCGGAAGCTCCAACACTGCTTTTGCAATCACATAGAAAACAGCAATGCCAAACAATACCCACAGCCAATTTCTCTGCATAAAACCAGATGCAGCCATCAGTGCCACTGTCACAGCTGGCAGCTCCAAATTAGCAAACACATCCATAAATTTTGGCATAATATAGCAAAATAAAATCATGACAACCACAACAATTACTCCGCACAAAATCTTTGGATACAGCGTAGCGCTCTTAATCTTTGCACTTAAACGATACTCCTTTTGATAATGCTCTGCCATTCTAAGTGCTGTCTGATCCATACGTCCTGACTCCTGTGCTGCGCGAAACATATTTATGAGCAGCTCTGGAAAGGCATCTCCCTGATCCTTCATCGTATCAGCAAATGAATTTCCACGGCGGACACTTCTAATCATGTTTTCATATATTGCCTTTTGTTTTGGCTTAATCGTCTCCTCTGCCTGCATCAGATTAAGAGCTCTCACAAGCGGAACACCTGCGCCAAGCAAAGTTCCAAGCTGCCTACAGAACTCAGAAAGCTGCCTTGGAGTAAGACGATATGTATTTTTTTTCTCCTTTTGTGCCAGACTACAGGAAATCAAAAACAGATTTTCTCCCCTTAAAAGCTCGTAAAGTGCAGCCTCATCAGCTGCCATAAGCTGCCCTTTTTTCTTCTTTCCTGCGACATCCTTCGCCGTATATTGATACTTTGGCATAATTCCCCCCTTTTAAAAAATTATGGATAGATACCAGGAAAGCAGCCATTCTCCCACAAATAAAGTCAGCGCTGTCCCTGCGCACAAAAACGGGCCAAATGCAAAATGCTCTTTTGCACCCTTTTTCTTTGACAAGAGAAGTCCGATTCCATAAATACCTCCTGAAAATACAGCAAGCATAAACGCAGTCAGACTCATTTTCCAGCCAAGAAAAAATCCGATCACCGCCATCAGCTTAATATCTCCGCCGCCAAATGCTCCAGGCACAGCAAGCGTTATTGCAAATAGTGGCAGACTGACTGAAAAAAATCCAATCAGCCGTTCTGTTAATGTGACATCTGAAAATGCAAATACAGCCATCGCCGCTGGCACTATGCAGGCAATAACAAGACCATTTGGAATCTCCATTGTCTGCTGATCAATCTGTGCAATGATTAATAAAAGTGTCAGTAAAGAAAAGACAGTCACAACACAAAGGTTGATCTCATGCCAGTAGCCATTCCAGCCCCCAAAACATAATAAACTAATCTCTGCGGCTGCCATTCCCATTGCTTCCGTAACTGGATATCTAGCCGGAATCCGACACCTGCACTGTCGGCATTTTCCTCTAAGAAGCAGCCAGCTGACTACCGGAATCATATCATACCAGGCAAGTGTATGACCACAAGATGGACAATACGATCTTCCCTTTACAAACGAGATTTTTCTCGGAAGTCTGTCTGCAACAACATCTGCAAATGAAAATATACAGCCCCCCATCAGTATGAAGGGAAGGCTGTATATCAATTCAATCCATGTCATTTTGCCACTTACTCGATTTTGATCGTTCCATCTGTAATCGTGCAGGTCTTTTTTATTCCGCTGTCGGTTACACTGACAGAAATAACCTTTCCAGCCTCAACTGTAATTGCATAGTTTCCACTTCCATACTGCGTCAAAAGACCGCCAGAAAGCGAATCTACATCTGCAAGATTCTTATCGTCTGAAAGGATATCTGTAGTATTGCCGTTTGCATACTGCTCGCTCGCTACTGTCTGAGCTGCCAGATAAATGCTTCTTGTGTTTGCTGTCAGTGTCTTTTCCTTTGCCTTGTCGATATAGCCATTTAATGCACCTAACATCAGAGATGCCAAAATACCGATAATGACAAGCACAACGATAATTTCAACAAGTGTAAAGCCTTTTTTGTTTTCCTTAGCTTTCTTTAAGTTCTCTGCAAGTGATTTCATTTTGCTCCTCCTGACTTACTCAATCGTAAAATCCTGATCGTTTTCATCTACATCCTTTGCATGCTCATTTAAAGAAGACCAATTGTCTGATACAACAATTGCACTCTTATCAATGATTTCCATCTTTGCAGTAGCAGATGAATTATGTGCTGTATTCGGTGCCAGGTACTGAGCTGTAATGTTACCTGTCCAACAGGCAACACCGATAACATTGCACTGAGAATCATACTCAACTACACAGCCTGTATCAGAACCAACATCTGGATTTTGCTTTACGCCCGAAAGCTCCTGCACCTGTGTACGCGGACGATACGCTGTCTTTCCTGAATAAACCTCAGATCCAACTGTATTAGCCGCTAACACTACGCTTCTGCAGTCGGCAAGCACTTCCTTTTCCTTTGCCTTGTCTATGTAGCCATTCAGTGCACCTAACATCAAAGACGCCAGAATTGCAATGATAACCAGCACGACGATCATCTCAACCAGAGTAAAACCACCCTGGTTCTTTTTACCTTGTAAAAACCGCTCTCTTATCTTCCCCATAGATTTTCGACCTTTACCTTTCCAATTCTTTCTTACATCAGAATAGCATGATATGGATTATTTTTCAAGTTGTTTTTCCATTACAACTTATTGAAATATATTACTTTCACTGCTCATATGTATCACGAAGGCTTCTTACCTTAAGTGTTTTTCGCACATTATCTGCGCTAAGCACATTTCCTGACAGAACATCTTCCTTTTGTATATAGATTGTTTTTGTCTCTTCCGATGTTAAATCAAAGCAGTTATCGGAGAAAATAACATCATCTTCTATTTCTAACCATACAAACGGTGCAAAACAGTCTGCACTTATCTGTATTTCAATAGTGCCATCCTTTTCTGTTACAGAAGTCTCGATCTGCGGCTGCAAAATATCCATATGCTTATATGGAACAAAGCTTTCTGCCTCAGTACTTGTCGTGCCATCCTGCCATGTATAAACTGCCTCTGCAAGCACGCGGCGCTTCTTTGATCCGATCACATCTGCAAAATCTCGCTCCAGCACATGAATACTGCTCTGTGCCTTTACTGTCGTCTCCACAGTTTCCTCAAATAATACATTAAGCTCCACATCCCTGATGCGCACTATTACGGTCAATGACTGATTCTCAAGTGTCTCATTTGCTGCACTGATAACTGCCTTTGTTCCCTCTGTATAAATATAACCGGCCTTTGGTGCAAAGAAACGGGCTGCCATGTAATGAAGTGCCTTCCAGCGTCCAAAATAGTCGATACTTGCCCATGATGCCACTGGCCAGTTATCATTTAACTGCCAATACAGCGCACCCATGCAGCGTCCTCTGTTTGCTCTCCAGTGATCTACTCCTGCCTTAATTGCAATACCCTGAAGTACCTGACTTACATATACTAAACTGTCAAAGTCCTTTGGATAACGGAAGTTCTCTGAAATATAATATAAAATCTTTCCGTTTGCTGTACCATTTTTCTGATGACTCTCCATAACTGGTGAGAAAATATTGCAGTCCTGCGGCAGAGCAAATGTATCAATTGTCTTTCTTTCTGGGAAGGACTGGAATCCAAACTCAGAGCAGAAACGGAAATAATGACTGCGATAATCTGAAAATGGCTTCATGCCATGCCATACATCCCAGTAATGGCAGTCTCCTCTGTCATGATCGTCTGGATTATCAAGACATCCGCCTGATGATGGTGATGATGGCCAATAAAATGTTGCTTGATCCTCTGCCTTTGTTACCTTCGGAAGCACGTATTCAAACTGCTTGATATAATCTCCCTTGAGCAGCGGACTATGTGTCTCTGAAATACCCCAATGATCCCATGCAGACTCTAGTTCATTATTTCCGCACCATAGTCCCAGACTTGCATGGTGACGCAGACGGCGCACATTATCTACTGTTTCCTGACAAATATTCTTTTCAAACTCTTCTGTAAAGTCATAGACATTGCATGCATACATCAGATCCTGCCATACAATCAAACCATACTGATCACACAAATCATAAAATGTATCAGATGGATAATAACCGCCGCCCCATACACGAAGCATGTTATAATTAGCTTTTACAGAAGATCGGATCAATGCCTCTATGCGCTCCTTCGTGATCCATGGATAGATGCAGTCCTCTGGAATATAATCAGCTCCCATTGAGAAAATATGAATACCATTTATTACAAATGCAAATTCATTTCCCCACTCATCCTTCTTTGTGCTGACTGTAAGTTCACGAAGACCAATAGAATATTCCTTTGAATCAAGCACGCACTGATTGTTATCCACCAAAGATACCTGCACCTTATACAGTGGCTGATCCCCAAGCCCATTGCACCACCAAAGCTTTGGCTGCGCTACCAAAATTTCTGCACAGACTGCTTCTTTTATTGTCGGCAAAACGACTTGCTCTAGCTGCACGCCTTTTGGATCTGTCAATGTGACTATTACTTTTGTATTCTCTAAATTTGTATCCTGTTCAGGCTTCACCTCCACACTAAGAGAAACTGTATCAGACTGCTCAACTGCCTCAATATATTCCTCTTGAGACAGCTCACCCATCTGAGGGCGCTCTTTCCATGTGTGCTTCTGACGAATTACCACATCCTCAATGCGGCCTGCATTATAACACTCCAGATATAAATCTCTCCAGATGCCTATATCTGGCAGCTGTGCGCCCCAGTCCCAGCCAAACATAGAATGTGCCTTTCTAATATACTGATTGCCTAAAATACCACCTGTTGGCTCATAGGTAATCTCCTTTCCCGGTGTTGCCTCATGCTCACGAATGTAAGTCAGTGCTGAATGAAAGTAAATGCGAAGATGATTTTCCTTTTGCAATGCATCCTTGCAGTCAAAGCGCCATGTGCGGTGCATATTATCAGCCTTTCCGACTAGCTTCTCATTTACGTAAACATCAGCCAATGTATCAAGTCCCTCGCAGACTAATACGCAGTGCTTCTTATTTAATTGCTCCTCTGAAATACAAAAATCAGTTTCAAAGACATAATCCTTTGCTAGAAGTTCTCTTGCTTCATATTCATTTTCACGGTAATACGGATCCTGCATTTTGCCTGCCTCTAAAAGACCGGATAAAACAGTTCCCGGCACACTCACCGGCGTCCACTCATTGCTGTTTGCCTTGGCAAAACGCCAACCTTCCTGTAAATTAACACGCTCCATCGTCATTCCTCCCATTATAAGTTTCGATTTTGTAAAAAGACAGCGATTTTCCAGCACATATCTCTGCGCTGAAAAACCGCTGCTTAAACTTATCTGAATAGTATCAGATTTTAATGACTTTTATAGTAGTTGATCAGGCAGCCATCAAGAATAATCTGTCTCTCATCATCTGTAAGCTGCTTAATCTCCAGCTCAAAACTCTCAAGTGCGTTATCCTTGACAGCATAAGCTGTTACCTTAGGCTGCTTTTCCTTAACAGCATCACGAATACCTGGAACAAAAATATAATCCAGATTTGCAAATGGAAGTTTCTCTGGCTCGAAGATAAATGGAATCATACCCCAGTTAATCAAATTCGAGCGATAACGCTTTGTTGCATACTCTTTCGCAATATTAGCAAGACCGCCAAGTACACGCTGGCAGGATGCTGCCTGCTCTCTTGCAGAACCATCTCCCGGCTTTACTGCATAAATTACAGAGCCAATCTCTGTCTCGCTTGCCTTTACATCTGGGAACAGCTTATGAATCTCATTAAATGCAGCTGCTACCTCATCATCTGCCTGACATGGACACTTTCCATCCTCACGTGCTTCTTCTGCTGCACGAACCTTCTTAGCACGTCCAACATACTCCGGATCCTTTCTAGAGAGCGTAAACTCAGCAAGACCAAGCGGATTAGAACGGAATGATGATGTTTCACCAGATGGAATCAGTTCATCCGTTGTCGTTACAGGATCGTGGATCTCAGATACAACCTTTAATAAGATATTATCGGTCAGCGGTACCATTGACGGCCAATCCTTGATATTTGGTCCAAACTGAATTTCTACAGATGGATCTGCCTTTCCTACACCATTATAAACACGCTTCTCGTAGATATGACTGTCAAAATAGTACTTTGGCTTTGTAAAGTTCACATCAATATCAGTTGCTGCTGTCAGGCGGCCCTTATTAAGTGCTGTCGCTGCAATTGAACGTGCATCCATAAGTGCAACTGATGCGATCTGTCCGTTGTTGACCTTTGAACCCTCACGATTTGGAAAGTTTCTTGTTGAGTGACGAATTGAAAATGCATTATTTGCCGGAACATCACCTGCACCAAAGCATGGTCCACAGAATGCTGTTCTAACAGTTGCACCAGTTTCCATGATCTTTGCAATGCTGCCGTTTCTAATTAATTCCATGTAAACAGGCTGAGATGCCGGATATACACTTAATGAGAAACGTCCGTCACCAATGCTCTGTCCATCTAACATATCGGCAACATCACACAGATTCTCAAAACCGCCGCCTGCACATCCTGCGATAACACCCTGATCAACATACATCTTGCCGTCTCTTACCTTGTTACGCAAAGTAAACGGAACTTTATTTCCAAGACTCACTGCTGCACGCTTCTCTACATCAGCCAGAATATCATCAAGATTAGCATTCAGCTCATCAATCGTATATGCATTGCTCGGATGGAATGGCATTGCGATCATCGGACGAACTGCTGACAGATCAACACATACAACACCGTCATAATATGCCACTGCTCCCGGATTTAACTCTCTATACTCCTCCGGACGTCTGTGTATCTCATAGAAATCCTGTACCTTCTCATCCGTCTTCCAGATAGATGACAGACATGTAGTCTCAGTAGTCATAACATCGACACCTATACGGTAATCAACAGACAAATTGTCAACGCCAGGTCCAACAAACTCCATTACCTTATTTTTTACATAGCCGTTTGCAAATACAGCCTTGATGATTGCCAATGCGATATCCTGCGGGCCAACACCCTTTACAGGCTTTCCTGTCAGATAAATTGCAACAACCTGAGGCATATCAATATCGTAAGTACGGCCAAGAAGCTGCTTTACAAGCTCTGGTCCTCCCTCACCACATGCCATTGTTCCAAGTGCACCATAGCGTGTATGGCTATCAGAACCAAGAATCATCTTGCCACAGCCTGCAAGCATTTCTCTTGCATACTGATGAATAACTGCTAAATGCGGAGGTACATAGACACCGCCGTATTTTTGTGCACAGGAAAGGCCAAACATATGATCATCCTCGTTGATGGTTCCGCCTACCGCACAAAGACTGTTATGGCAGTTAGTTAAAACATACGGAACTGGAAATTTTTCAAGTCCGCTGGCTCTTGCTGTCTGGATAATTCCAACAAAGGTAATGTCATGTGAAGTAAGACGATCAAACTTCACTTTTAAATGCTCGTCGTCCCCTGATGTGTTATGCGCCTGCAGAATCTTATATGCCATCGTCTGCTTTGCCGCTTCCTCTTTTGAAATTGTACGGCCTGTCTTTGCCGCTACTTGCACTGCCGCATCTGCATTGTCTGCGATCAGCTCTTTTCCGTCAATCAGGTATGCACCACTTTCAAATAATTGAACCATACTGTATGTACCTCCATGCTGTCTTGTGCGTATCTAAGCCAGGCAAAAACCTAACTTAAATTCCATTATAGTTTACTATAAAAGATTTTGCAACCTGATACTATTTTAATTTTACTTGTAATTTTCTTACATATTAGCTATAATGACAGTAATAGTGAAACGTCTCTAAATAGTGAAAGAAAGGAATCAAAAATCATGAAGTTTATCACAATCGGCGAACTTTTAATGCGTCTTTCCCCTCCGGATTATGAGAAGATCCGCACTACCAGCTCTTACGTTGTTAATTTTGGCGGTGCTGAAGCAAATGTTGCTGTCTCCTTAGCAAACCTTGGCGTTGATACTACAGTATTTACTGTCCTTCCTGACAATGATATCGGACGAAGCGCAGTCCGCTCCTTAAAGGCAAATGATGTACATACATCCCCTATTATCTTCGGCGGCGAGCGCATGGGCGTTTATTTCCTTGAGGAAGGAATTGGTGTACGTTCTTCTAAAGTAATTTATGACCGTAAACATTCTGCCTTTGCAGAATATGACTATACCACAGTTGACTTTAAGGCTTTGCTTGAAGGCTATGACTGGCTTCACTTAAGCGGAATCACACCGGCACTTTCTAGCAGCTGCCAGATCTTAATCGAAGCTGCAATCTACGCTGCAAGACAGCTCGGCATGACAATCAGCTTTGACTGCAATTACCGCAGTATGCTGTGGAGCTTCGACGAGGCAAGAGATATCATCAGCCGTTACCTTCCATATGTCGATGTGCTTATTGGTATTGAACCACTTCATCTGCAGGATGAAAATGGCCATGATTTAAAGGATGGCATGTCCATGCAGCCTGATTACGAGGAGCAGGACCGCATCTTCCAGGCAATGGCAGATCGCTATCATTTCAAAGCAATTGCAAGACATGTTCGCTACACCCACTCAAGCAGCGAAAACTCCTTAAAGGCTTACCTGTATTATAATGGACAGACATACGAAAGCAAGCTTTTCCGCTTCCAGATTCTTGACCGTGTAGGCGGCGGCGATGCCTTCTCATCTGGCCTTATTTATGCTCTCATGAACAATTATAAGCCAAGAGACGTTGTCAACTTTGCCGTTGCTTCCTCTGTTATGAAACACTCCATCCATGGCGATACAAATATCACTGATGTTGAGAGTATCCAGAGACTTATGAACCAGAGCTTTGATGTTCAAAGATAAATAAAATAGAATAAAAGTACACTATGAAGAGGGAGACACAATATATTTTGTATCTCCCCTTTCCATCTATATTGATTATTTATAATTCTTATTTACGAGAAGGTATTCTCCTGCTTTTCCACCTTCCCACTCTTCATGATAATAGGCAACTCCATTTCCAAAATAAACAAATCTGCAATCGTTGCCGCGAGCAATCTCAATTGCTTCTTTTATCGAAAAAAAACCACATTGATCTGGTGTTATCACATACCCTTTTGAAGTTCCTCCTGATTGCTGAATCACCTTTTGCAATTCTGCATTGCCTTGGACGTCCAATGCTTTAAATAAATTCTGATTTAAATAGGTTCCAAAAAAGAAACGTGAAAGGCCATCTGACCTTTTTCGTGGGCTTTCTAACTCCCACAAGGTTCGTTCCTTTCGATTTGAAACAATAAATAAATCAACCATTTCTTTCTCTATTTTTAAATCAATTTCTTTCTCATCCATCTTCGTTTTCCTTTAATAAAAATGCAAAAAATGCGTTCCCCAATTTATAATCTTAAACATCGGAGTCTCAAGCTCCTTTTTAGCTTCCTTCAATAACTGCGGTATATCCAGATGCTGAGGACATTTCTTTGTACAGGCACCACAGCCAACACATTTTGCAGCATTTGTTGTCTCTTTTCTAAATGTCGTCATCTGAATATAGCGCCAGCGCGCATGACTGTCCTCTGACAACTGATTATAACACTGAAAAACAGCTGGAATATCTACTCCTTTCGGACATGGGCAGCAATAATTGCATCCTGTACAGCCTACCTTTACACTATTTTTGATATCGTTTTTCACATCCTCAATCAGCTGTCTCTCATCAGCTGTCAGGCAACCTGGCAATGCCAGTGATGCAGTTTTACAATTCTCATTTACCATCTCCATTGAGTTCATTCCGGATAACACACATGTTACCTGTGGCTGATCGTAAAGCCAACGAAGTGCTAGCGAAGCAGCTGACTCATTTACATTAGACTTTGCAATGCGCTTTTTCGCTGTCTCTGGCAACATTCCAACAAGACGTCCTCCGCGAAGAGGCTCCATAATGATCACCGGAAGATTTTTTTCTGCCGCATACAAAAGGCCTTTTTTTCCTGCCTGAATATTTTCATCCAGATAGTTATACTGGATTTGGCAAAAATCCCAGTCAAACGCATCTACAACTGGCTTAAAATTCTCAGTATTGCCGTGATAGGAAAAACCGATATTTCGAATCTTTCCGCTGGCCATTTTCTCCTTGATCCAATCCTCAAGCCCCATCGCTTTTAAGCGATTCCAAGAAGCCAAATCATTCAGCATATGCATAAGATAATAATCAATATGATCAGTCTGCAAAAGCTCCAGCTCCTGATTAAAGATTTTTTCTGCCTGTGCAACGGAACGCACCATATACTGCGGAAGCTTTGTCGCAATATAAATCTGATCTCTGCAATTGTTCTCGGCCAGAATACGTCCAAGAACTTTTTCATTATTTTTGTAGACATATGCAGTATCAAAATAGTTTATACCCTGTCTGATTGCCTCCATCACCTGATCATTTGCCTTTTGAAAATATTCTCCTGTTCCGCTTCCCTCAAATCGCATACAACCAAATCCTAATAAGGAGATGTCATTGCCTTTTCTATCTTTGCGATACTGCATATTTTTTTCCTTTCTATTCTATAAAATCCTCTTGCATCGGATTTCTGACCTTTTGACTCTGGTATCATATTATAATACATGTACTACAAAACCGCAATATCCTAGATTTTCTCCTTGCAGACTTTAAATTTGGCTGATATACTGTATCATGCCGGGATAAAATCTGCGAAAGCTCGCGCTTATCCAATCAGTTGCGACATTTTTGCATCATCTCCCGGACGTAACTTTAACACCAGTAGACAAGAAGTTCTCCGCTTCTAAAGCGGTGGGATGAATTGTTAAAAGAAACTACGTTGAAACAAGAGAAAAACAAGAAAGGTGGTTTTTGTTTTTATGAAGAAAACACTTGGTATTATCGGTGCCGAGCAGCAGGAAATTGATCGGTTACTTGAGCGCCTTTTGCTTGAAAAGACCGTCAAAAAAGCCGGACTGTCTTTTTTCTGCGGCACAATTGATTCCTATCCAGTTGTAATTGTAAAGGCCGGAATCGGAAAGGTAAATGCCGCAGCCTGCACACAGATGTTAATTGATCTGTTTGATGTGAAGATGATCGTAAACACAGGTGCTGCTGGATCCTTAGATTCCCGCATCAACATCGGCGATATTGTTGTCTCCACTGAGGTAATCCAGCATGATCTCGACGTTACAGATCTTGGCTATAAGCCAGGTGATGTTCCAGGTACTGGAAAGGTATTTACCTCTGACAAGCTGCTCCATGATCTGGCTGTTTCCTGCAGCCATGAGGCAAATCCGGATGTTACAGTCTATGAGGGCTTAATCCTAACTGGAGACCAGTTTATTTCAGGACAGGAAAAGAAAAATTGGCTTATTGACACCTTCCATGGTCTTTGTGCTGAGATGGAAGGCGGTGCAATTGCTCATGTTTCCACAATCAATGAGGTTCCATTTTTAATAATCCGCTCTATCTCCGATAAAGCAGATGGAAGCGCAACTATGGATTACACCCAGTTTTCCAAGATGGCATCATATCACTCTGCTCGTCTCGTTGAAGCATTGATTGAAAAACTGTTGGCACTATAATTATTTTACTTGAATCATCACCCCTACTTGGGTGCATACTATTTCGCGAAAGGAGTTTTACTATGTCCGTTTTAACAATTACAAAAAGCAATTTTAATGAAACTGTTTTAAAATCTGATAAGCCAGTACTTCTTGATTTCTGGGCTTCATGGTGTGGTCCATGCCGTATGCAGAGTCCTATTATTGATCAGCTTGCCGCTGCTCATTCCAACGTCGTATTTGGAAAGGTAAATGTAGATGAGGAGGCAGATCTTGCCGCTGAGTATGGCATCACCTCTATCCCAACATTGATCATCTTTAGAGATGGCAGACTGATTAATCAGGTAACAGGTGTTACCTCTAAGGCTTCCCTTGAGCGCATGCTTGGTCTGTAATGTATTCTGACAGAAAGGCTCAGATCTACAAATGAAAAATAAACAAGTTTTACCTATGGTGCAGGCAGCTTTAATTGCAGCAATGTATGTTGTTTTAACATGGCTTGCAAATATTTTCGGATTAGCAAATGGTGTAATTCAAGTTCGCTTTTCCGAGGCGCTCACCATTCTTCCTTATTTTACACCAGCAACAATTCCGGGACTTTTTGTTGGCTGCGTAATCAGCAACACCATAACCGGCGCTGCAGTATGGGATATTTTATTTGGCTCACTTGCCACACTTATTGGCGCTTTCTTTACTTATAAGCTGCGCCATATCAGCAAATGGCTGGCACCTCTGCCGCCAATTTTAGCTAATATCCTTGTTGTTCCGCAGGTTCTTCGCATCGTCTACGGTGCACCAGACTCCATCTGGTACTTAACAGCCACAGTTGGCATAGGTGAAGTAATCTCCTGCGCCATACTTGGAATGCTTCTTTTGTTTGCACTACAAAAGAATGCCAATCAGATTTTTCAATCATAATCAAAAAAGCCACACTCATTAAATGGGTGCGGCTTTTTTTAATTACATCATTTCTTTTAATTCATCTGGTGTAAAGACATACTTAGAATTGCAAAACTGACAGCAGGTCTCAATATTCTCTCCTGCATCAATCATTTCCTGAATGTCTGATTTTTTAATACTTGCGATTCCTCGTGCAAAACGCTCCTTACTGCATCCGCATTTAAATGAGACAGCCATGCGATCAAGAACTGCAAGCTCCATATCGCCAAGAAGCTCCTGCAAAATATCTTCCGGTGTTTTTCCACTGTCGAGCATTGCTGTTACTGAAGATACTTTTGCCAAACGCTTTTCTAGTGCAGAAATGGTTTCTTCTGATGCATCTGGCATAAGCTGAATAATAAATCCTCCTGCCTGACGTACAGTATTGTCCTTATTCATCAGCACGCCTAATCCAACACTAGATGGTGTCTGCTCGGAGACAGCAAAATAATATGTCAAATCTTCGGCAATCTCTCCGCTTACAAGATCTGTCTGTCCCACATACGGATCCTTCAGACCAATATCTTTGATTACGCTTAGCACACCCTTTCCAATAGCACCTGCTACATCAAGTTTTCCAATAGAATTTGCCTGAATAAGTACAACCGGATTTTGCGCATATCCCTTTACATGGCCATGAGAATCAGCTGTTACTGTCAAAGAACCAATTGGGCCATCACCCTGAATCTTAACAGTCAGAAGCTCTTTATCTCCCTTCAGCATGCTGCCCATCATGACAGCTGCTGTCATTGTACGTCCTAAAGCTGCGGTAACAACCGGACTTGTATTATGTGCATTTCTTGCATATTCTGTAAGATCTCTTGTGGTTGCGGCAAACGCACGGATCTGACCATTTGCAGCCGTCGCACGAATCATATAGTCACTCATGTTTCTTCCTCTTTTCTTTATAAGTTTTGCAGCGGTGTCTTTCCCTTTTCGCGTGCTATTATGTACACACGATCGGTATCTTTCGTTGCAGGTGCACCATTTTTATCAATTGCAGCAAGAAATATCATGCCCGACTCTTCAATTGCACAGCGCACCTCATCAATAGAAAACGCACGCTGCTCATGATATTCGTCAAAACGTTCATAACGATTATCCTCTTCCTGCACAAACAGCGTCAGCGCATAGCTGTTGATTCGTTTTTCTTCATCATAATCATTATCCCAAATAAAGCTTACCTCTTCATCTGCATCACAAAAACTCTGACAGCCAATACTCTTAAAGTAATGGTCAGTCTTTAGATCAAATAAAAATATGCCATTTGGATCCAGATAATTATTGACGAGACGGCACACATTAACAAGATCATCGTATTCAGTCAGGTAATTCATTGTGTCACACAAGCTAATTACCGCGCGCACAGTTCCGTAAAGCTCAAACTCTCTCATATCCTGATTCAGATATAAAATAGATCTTCCACTTTGCTCACGCTTTTCAACAGCCTCTGCCAGCATTTCTTCTGAATTATCCACACCGATCATGTCAAATCCCTTCGCATCAAACATCTCGGTTAACGTTCCTGTTCCACAGCCTAGCTCTAGCATCAAACCATCCTCAATGCCAAATTTTTTAAGCTGATCGGTTACAAAATTGCACCACTCCTCGTATGGAATTTCCTCCATCATACGATCATAGACAAGTGCAAATGCATGATATGCGTTCATAAATTCCCACGCCTTTCTTTTTTCTCCTCCACAACGGTTCAAGAACTTATTATACCTGATTTGAAGCTAATTTACAAGATTTTGACATCATCCAATAAAATAGAATACAAAATACTAGTGCAAAAGCAACACCAAACACGTTCTGTATCACACGCAAACTTACTGCACCCTTAAGTCCATAAGTCTGCGCAGCAATTGCAAGTGCGCCAAACGTATTAAATACTGCCTGCCATCCATATTTTACTGAAAATCCAACTCCGATTCCTCCGATAATTCCAATATATGCGTATATCGATGGCGGAAGCAGATAATACAATACAACAAAGCAGATTACACCTGCAATGTTTCCAATAATTCTTTTTCTGACTCTATACTGCATATCCTCCATGAAAGGTACTATTGCTGACATAGCTGCAATACCCGCCCACATTGCTCTCGGCATTTTACATACCTGTGCAATAAAAAGCACTGTTGGCACACAAAGTATCTGGCACAGCTGCCATTTTGTTCTGGAAGATGTAAGGTCAAATTCTCTTATAATATCTTTAATTGTTCTCTTATAAGTTCTATTTTTATGATTTCTGAAAAATACAAGACAGGTAAGCAATGCTCCTACCACCATTGCTGCTAATCTCATCTGATAACTTTTTCCTGTCACGTCATATCCATACAAAAGTAAGTATCCCAAAACTAAAGTTGACTGGTTAAACATAAATGGATTGTGACATCCAAAAATAATAAACACTGCAAGCGCTGCCATATTCAAAAGTATACCCAACACAGGTGATACATGATTAGCCAAATGTGGAAATACTGCCATAATTACAAAGAACAATACAAGTAATATCGTTGACTGTCCTGTATGGATTCCCAAATCTGCATTTCTAAATACCATAAGGCATAATAAAACTACTACACCTACAATACTATTTTCATTGCCAAACAAAATGCTAAAAACAGTAACAAAACCAAAGCAAAATATCATTGTGAGCGCAATCTTTACAAGATATACAAGCATATGATATGCTTTTTCCTTCCCTGTCCCACTTGTCTTAAGCATCTTTTTTGATCCTGCCTGATTTAACTGCAATTCCTGATAAAACGTCATATCTTTCCTCCTAGTATTTTATAATTATTGTAATGGGAGCTGCACAACAAACCTGCATCCTCCATATTCGCGATTTTGTGCTTCAATCGTTCCGCCTGCACTGTCAATAATTCGCTTTACAAGTGCAAGACCAAGACCATTTCCTTCTGCCTTATGGGAACCATCTGCCTGATAAAACTTATCAAATATCCTGTTTTTTATTTCCTCGTCAATTCCAGGGCCTTCATCTTCCAAAATAAATTTTACCTGATCATTTTCCTGTTTTAAAAACATCGTAATTATTCCCTGATTAGGACTAAACTTAATGGCATTATCCAAAAGATTTATCCAGACATGCATAAAAAGTCCTTCATTTCCTACATATTTAACAGCCTCCATCTCTACCTGAAATCCAATTTCCTTCTGTGTCCACTTTGATTCTAGAGAAAGTAGTGCCTGTCTAATCTGCTCATCAAGACGATATTTTGTCTTTTTCATTGGAATATTCTGATTTTCCAGCTTAGACAGCAGAAGAATATTTCCAACAAGACAAGACAATCTCTGAGTATTAAACAGGATTTTCTCTACATATTCATTTTGTTCATTCGAAAGCTCCTCACCCTGAAGCAGCATCGTATAACCTTCAATCGCATTTATAGGTGTTTTAAATTCATGTGAAACATTAGAAACAAAATCCATCTGCAGTATGTGTGTCGCACGAAGCTCTTTTGTCATCACATTAAAACTATTATATGATTGTGCCACCTCTGCAATACGGCTACTTGTTTCTAATTGTTTATCAAAATCTCCTTGCGAAACGTCCTTCATTGCCTCGCTAAGCTTTGTGATCGGCTCTAAAACCTTTCTATTTAAAAGTGCTGTAATTAAACCTGCAATCATTGTATTAAAAATCAACAGCCAGACAATCGCAGGAATATTTTCCGGCATTTCCAGAAAATGCTTTAAAAACGCAAAAAGTAATGCTGAAATTATCATCGAACAGGCCAATGCCAGCCAAATAATGCCTGTCAGATATGTGCGAATTTTAAATTCCTTCTCTTTTCTTTTTTTCATGATTTCTTTACCACCTTATATCCAATGCCTCGCATCGTCACAATTTCAAAATCAGAGTTTTCCTTAAATCGCTCTCTAATTCTTCCAATATGAACTTCAATCGTATGTGGATCAGCCTCTGTTTCCACTCCCCAGACATCGTCCATCAGTTGCTGTTTTGTAAATGTACGTCCTGGCGATGCTGCCAATTTGTACAAAAGCAGAAATTCCTTTTTCGGAAGCACCTGAATTTCTGAACCCATTTTAACAGTCATTTGATCATAATCAAATTCTGTAGAGCCAATTATAATTTTATGTGCACTAAGGATCTGTGCACGCCTCAGCAAAGCCCCAACTCGTAAAACCATCTCATTTACATTAACTGGCTTTACCATGTAGTCATCGCTTCCTGACAAAAATCCCTGACGCATATCATCAAACGTACCTTTTGCCGTAATCATCAGCACTGGAATCTGATATCCTGCTGCCCGTAGCCTAGAAACAAGCTCATACCCATCCATTACAGGCATCATAATATCAGAAATGATCAGATCGATGTACGCTGTGTCAAGCGTTTCCAATGCCTGCATGCCATCTGACGCGCATTTAACCTGATATCCATTTTTTTCAAGTACTTTTTGAAACAATTGACTCAATTCCTTATCATCTTCTACAATTAAAATATTAAACATATATCCTCCATAATTAAAACAAAAATCGTACCCATCCAAGCAAATGCTGTACTAAGAAAATCTTTATTTGTTTCTTTTTTGTTAATGCAATTGGCTCCACATGATATGGATTATTGTATGTTCCGTCTTCCAACACCTGTCTTGACATTTTTTCATACGTCATCATGCCTTCCTCAAGCTGTTTGTTAATTTCACTGCTTCGGATGACTAACATAAGCTCTGTATCAAGATATGCACTTCTCATATCCATATTAAAAGAACCTATCACCGATAAATTATCATCAATCAAAATACTCTTTCCATGATATGAGAAACCACCTTCATACTCCCAAATATCAATCCCTGTATCTACGATTTTATCCCTGTTTACTGCATAATCTGCTGAACCAAACGGATTCCCATTATTTGCAGCAGAATTTGTCATGACAGAAAATTCCGAAACGTTCTTCGTAACATCTGCCCATGTATTATACATCATTTCATTGCAAATGATATACGGTGTATGAATTTTTACCCTTTCTTTCGCATTTTTCATAAGTTCCCCTAGCGTATACCAAACCACAGGCTCTTTTGCACCTGTATGGATAGGATTTGACACCAGAGTAATCTTTTCTGTCTCAAAGGTTTCATCTGTATAATCACTGTCAAAAATACGCTCTTTATACTCTGCAGCATATTCTTTATATTCTTCTTCCATTCTTAAGGCTGCTTTCTTCACAGAAGCCTTATCTGCCAATTTTTTATCTTCATGAAAATAAGCACAGTCATCCTGTTTCCATATATTTTCAAAATAATCCAGCAATTGGCTAACAGAATTTTCCTTCTGTGGATTCTCGCATATAACAAGGACATCTCTGTCATAATTTTTATATTTTTCAAAATCACCAAGAAAATAATTATACGTATTTCTTCCACCAAGAATATATATACTTCCATCTGCTATCAAATATTTATCATGCATCCTTCCCATCATTTTCCATGGTGTTAATGGATTTGCCCGATTATAAATCTTCACTTCAATATTTTCATGAGAAGATAACGCATAAAAATAAGGATTCCATTCCATAGCAGTCCAGCTTTCAAAGCCATCTGCTAGTATGCGAACTTTAATGCCTCTGTTTGCAGCCTCAAGAAGAGCTCCCATAATCAGCTTTCCGCTCTCATCAGAGTGAAATGCAAAAGTAGATAAAATAATCTCTTCCCTTGCATTTTGTATCAAACGGATTCTCTGTAAAAGAGCTTCATTGTTTTCTTCTATAATCGTGGCTCGTTCTGGGTTCTCACTAATCTGATTCCAATTTTTAATTTCCTCTTGAACTGCTGTTTTTGTTTCAGAAGATACTTTAGGCTGTTTTTTATATGCAGTGTAAATCCCAATTGCTTCATAAAAAATAATGACAAGAATCACTGCCAGTATACAAAAAATAATTTTTTGGATTTTACGCTGTTTGCTCATAGTATATTATCTTCCTTTCTTACTTGCTGCATGTAGCATACAAATAAAAACTCAATTAAACCTCAACAGAGGCTGACTTTTCCCAAAAACACTTTATTTTATTTACAAAAACAAAAAAATCCAGTATACTCATTGTATGGTGAATCTACATTGACATGATCTCTCACAAAGGAAAGGAAACAATATGATTTTATCCTATATCCGAAAAAATCAGTGTAAGCGCCTTTTTTACCCGTTGATGCTGCTTGGCGTCGTGATTTTTCTTGTATGGCGCTCTCCTGTCACTGAATATGTGACAAAACGCACCATCAGCAATGCCGTGCTCATCAATGATTCCATGGCAAAAAAGGTTTTATATGCGAAAATTAAAACGGGGACTCTCTATTACAGCGGCGAGGACTGTCTTGCTGGCGGTGAGCTCATCGGACATTATTACTACGAGCTTATAGGCGGAAGCTGTCATTTTTATCTCATCCGCGCTGAGGCCGGCTATCCAGCTTCCAAAACACTTGAAGGACAGACTATTATAGGACGCGTTGATGCTTTTGAACCCGAAATTCTAGATCCGCTCACACAAAAGCTTGCCGAAGATATTTCATGGGATGCCAAATCCCTAAAAAGCGTTTGCCAGAAATATTTTGTCAACCAGACTGCCTATCTAAACAAGCGTGAAATTGTGCTTATGGTTGTCCTTCTTTTGGTGTTTGTCTTAATGATTGTGTTTTTTATTCGCACATTTTTATATATCATAAATCCACGCCTGACAAAAACCTACCGAAATCTGGAGCACTATGGCAATCCTGAGAAAATTTTAAGTGATGTGGAAAAACAAATTCACCGAAGGATTCTTCTGCAGACAAAGACACTTATTCTGACGCCTCGCTATCTTGTAGAACTCTCAGATGATATATGTGCTATTATTCCGCTGCCGGAAGTATTATGGATCTATGATCATGCTGCTATGCGCCGGACTATAAAGGGACGCCAGTTAAGCTATACAATCCATGTTGTCACCATGAAGGGTGAGGAATATACACTGACCGGAAAATCACACCGTGAAGTCAGCGCTATATATCACGAGTTAAATACACGTTATCCGAATTTTTTCTTCGGTTATTCAAAAGAACATCAGGAAATGGTTCAATATGTGCTGCATGAAATGAAAAATGAAAAAGCATAAGAAATCTGTATAGAAAATGAATCAGAGGACATAATAAAAATGTCAGAAATCTAGCGGCATTTTAAATGCCGCAGTCAGCTGACAGGCGGTTATGATTCCCCCCTCTAAACCGCAAAGCTTACAAATGATATCATTTATTATTTATCCTCCCCTTTCAAAGAAGAGCCGGCAATGACTGCCGGCTCTTTCTTCTATAGAAGATATATCCACGAATTGCTCCACTGCTTCGCAGTTCTCGCAATTCTAAAAACATGAGGATTCGCTGATTTTCTTGATCGGCTTGTGACTTTTCGACCCTTGTATCACTTTGAGATTGCTTCAAATGCTTCCTGAAGATCATAAATAATATCATCAATATTTTCTGTACCAATTGAAAGGCGAATGGTGTTTGGCTTAATTCCCTGCTCTGCCTGCTCAGCCTCGTTTAACTCAGCATGTGTAGTAGATGCCGGATGAATAACAAGAGACTTTACATCTGCTACATTTGCAAGCAGTGAGAACAGCTTCAGCTGATCAATAAATTCCTGTGCTTCCTTTGCGCCGCCCTTAATCTCGAATGTAAAGATAGATCCGCCGCCATTTGGGAAATACTTCTTATAAAGTGCCTGCTGCTCTGGGTCTTCTGATACTGACGGATGATTTACTTTTTCTACAAGCGGCTGTTTCTTTAAGAAATCTACAACCTTAAGTGCATTCTCTACATGTCTCTCTACGCGAAGTGACAATGTCTCAAGTCCCTGCAGGAAGATAAATGCATGGAACGGTGAAAGAGTTGCACCTGTATCACGAAGTAAAATGGCACGGATTCTTGTAACAAATGCTGCAGGACCTGCTGCATCTGCAAAGCTAATTCCATGATAGCTTGGATCTGGCTGTGTCAGCTGTGGGAACTTTCCTGATGCCTTCCAGTCAAATGTTCCTCCATCTACAATAACACCTCCGATGGTAGTTCCATGACCACCGATAAACTTTGTTGCAGAATGTACTACTACGTCTGCACCATACTCGATTGGTCTTACAAGATACGGTGTTGCAAATGTATTATCAATAACAAGCGGAATCTGATGCTTGTGTGCGATCTTTGCGATCTTCTCAATATCAACAACCTCTGAGTTTGGATTTCCCAGCGTCTCGATGAAAACCAGCTTTGTATTCTCCTTGATAGCTCCCTCAATCTCTTCATAATTGAATGGATCTACGAATGTTGTGTTAATGCCATATGATACAAATGTATGTGCCAGCAAATTGTAGGTTCCACCATAGATATTCTTTGCTGCAACAACATGATCACCTGCAAATGCCAGATTCTGGATTGCATATGCAACAGCTGCTGCGCCAGAGCCAACTGCAAGTGCTGCAACACCACCCTCAAGGCTGGCAATTCTCTTCTCAAATACATCCTCAGTCGGATTAGTCAGTCTTCCGTAAATGTTGCCTGCATCCTTTAATGCAAAACGGTCAGCTGCGTGCTGAGAGTTATGAAATACATAAGAAGATGTCTGATAAATCGGAACAGCTCTTGCATCTGTTACTGGATCAGCTTCCTCCTGTCCTACGTGAAGCTGCAGTGTCTCAAACTTTAATTTTCTTTCCTTTAATGTACTCATATTTAAATCCTCGCTTTCAGGTGGTGTGTTTTTTTGTTTCACTGTCTGTATTATAGCGAAGGCGCCTGTCTTTGTCTAATACACAAAAACAAACGCCTGTTATTGGATTTTCCTATAGCCATAGTGGATGATTAAAGTGGCTTTTCATCACTTCAGCACCAGATTCTTGTATTTTGCAAGCTCATTAACATAAAGCTGCGCCAGTTCACTTAACGGAATACTTTTTCTCTTCACATAACCGATTGTCATGACCTCAGTTTCCTCAAGCGGAACTGCCGCATAGTCACTTCCGTTTAACTCCTCACAGATAATACCTGAACACAAAGTATAACCATTTAGACCAACCATCAAATTCAGCATACTTGCTCGGTCATCTACCTGAATTGTCTGTTTATACTCGTAGGTACTAAAAACCTCCTCTGCAAAGTAGAATGAATTTGTCTTTCCCTGATCAAATGTAAGACACGGATACTTTTCAAGCTCTTGTAAGCTAACACTGGACTTTGATGCAATCGGATTTTTCTTCCACACATACACATAAGTATTGCAATCAAACAGTGGGATAAACTCAAGCTCACTCTCATGAATCAGCTTCATCAAAATTTTCCGGTTAAAGTCACTCATATAAAGAATGCCGATCTCACTGATAAAATCCTTTACATGCTCAATAACAGTTCCTGTCTTTGTCTCATGAATTGCAAACGCATAATCGTCCATACCAAATTCCTTTACCATCTCAACAAATGCCTTAACGGCAAAGGTATAATGCTGCATGGAAACGGCAAAGCGCTTCTTTGTTTGTGTCTTCTCTACGTATCGCTGCTCCATCAAACGATACTGCTCAACAACTTGTCTGGCGTAGCCTAAAAATTCATTTCCCTCTGTTGTTACAAGGATGCCTCTGTTTGTTCGTCCGAATATACGGATTCCAATCTCTCTCTCAAGTTCCTTTACTGCCTCTGAAAGACTCGGCTGAGAAATAAATAATTTTGCTGCTGCCTGATTCATCGATCCGCAGTCCGCGACGGCAATCGCATATCGTAATTGCTGTAATGTCATTGCTACCGTCTCCTATTTGTTAATTTATACATGATACCTACGAATTGCTCCGTTGTTTCACAACTCTCGCAATTCTAAAAACATTCGGATTCGCTGAGTTTCTTTGAAACTCGCTGCATCCTCATGTTTTGGCGGGTCTCAAGGTCACAACTTCTAGTGCAAGCACGATCAGCTTGTGACTTTTCGCCCCTGTATCATATACAGAAAAAGGCCCTGCTCTCTGCAGGGCCAAAAGGGAATAAAAAGGGGAGGGATGCCGATTACTTCATCGGCTATGAAAAAGATATATGAATGTCCAGTTGATTTCTCAACTGTGCCTACATCATAACCGATAAATGTGTTCATTTTTTGTCCAAATTTTTAACGATTTGTGAATGGATGGCACTTTCCCCACTTTTTTTCTCATTTTCCGCAGAGCTTTACGATTGCCAGCGCAAAAATTTCTGCACTCATCACCAGCTGATCAATAATAACAAACTCATCTGGTCCATGCATATGGTTATCTACAGACGGATCTGCACATCCACATGCCACACCATTTTCAATATGATGAACATAGGTTCCTCCACCGATTGCAAGTGGTTCTCTTACTTCACCAGTCACATCTGTATAAGTCTCAAGTAAGGTTTTTACAAGTTCAGAATCCTTTGGAACATAATGAGGCGGATTAAGCGGTGAATCATTTGGCTCAAAACCGGCATCTGAAAGCTTCTTCTTAACAACATTCTTTGTATTTTCCTCTGTTGCACTATTGCATGCACGGCAGTCAAAGGTTCCGCTCATCTTAGTATCATTTAATTCAAATAAATCAAGTGTCAGAGTTGTCTTTCCAGAAATTTCATCCTCAAGGTTCACGCCCAGTCCACCTCCGCAGTAATCACCGTGAGGGAACAAAGCTGTTACATTATGAAGCAATGTCTTTGTCTTGCTTTCTGCAAGCGGTAGGGATGAAAGCAGCTTAAGAAGTGCAGTCAATGCATTGTTTCCATCCATTGGACTTGCTGCATGTGCAGATACACCATCCGCATGAATCATAAGGGCACCATCTTCAGCCAAAGAAACAGTAAACTTCACACCAGTCTCATCTTCAGCTTCTTTTACATATTTCTTCATCTCATCTGCTGTCATTCCTTCAACAACGGCATCTGCCTTTGCTGGAACAACATTTACCTTAATTCCGCTGACAGCGCTTCTTACTCTAGGAAGACCTTCCTCTAGTGAAACTTCTGCTGTAAATGTAGTGTGAAGGCTTCCCTTCTCTAAAAATACAAGCGGAAAATCAGCATCTGGTGAAATTGTCATCGGTGCATGAGTATTCTTTCCAAAATAGTATGCAATATCAGAACTTCCGCACTCCTCATCAGATCCTAAAATCAAACGAACATCTTTATCTAACTCAAAACCAAGATCACGCACTGCCTTCATTGCATAGAGTGCCGCAACAGCTGGTCCCTTATCGTCAGATGTTCCGCGTCCGTACATCTTTCCATCCTCAACTACTGGCTCAAACGGTGTTGTCTTTGTCCATCCGTCTCCGCCTGGAACAACATCAAGGTGTGCCAGAATATCAAGTCCAAGCTCCTTTCCATTGATTACTGTGTCAATCGCATAATTATCCCAGTTTTTTCCTAAAAAACCGTGCTTCTCAAAAAGAGACATTCCTGCATGAAGTGCCTCTGCTGCCCCCTCGCCATATGGCTTTCCTGGAAGCGCCTCTGCGCGAGCACTGTCTACTTTAATCAATGTCTTAATGTCTTCAACCATCTCATCGCGATGTACGCTAAGATACTCATGAATCTTTTCCTGTACTGTCATAATCTTTCACCTTTCTATATTTGCTATTGATAGCATTATGCTACTATGATACCCCGAGCCGCACAAAATTGCAATGCTATTTTGCACAGCTCGAAATAGTTTCAAAAAAACAAAAAAACACTTGCAAACGTTTTATAACCTGCTATAATGTGTTGGAAAAACGTCAAAATCAACTTTAAAAAAGGAGCATAAGAAGTATGGCAAAAAATGCAACAAGGGAGATGACATCTGGAAGCCCGCTCAAATTAATTTTAAGCTTTGCAGTTCCGCTACTGCTTGGCATGCTGTTTCAGCAATTCTACAGTATGGTCGATACTATTATCGTAGGAAAAAGTTTGGGCGTTGATCAGTTGGCCGGTGTCGGCTCGACAGGCGCAATCAACTTTATGATTATAGGATTTTGCAATGGTGTCTGCAGCGGATTCGCTATCCCGATAGCACAAAGCTTTGGCGCAAAGGACTACAAGAGACTGCGAAAATTTGTTGCAAACGCAGCCTGGCTGTCCATCGCATTTGCAGCTGTTATGACAGTTGTCGTCTGCGTACTATGCAGACAAATTCTTTCCTGGATGGATACACCAGAAAATATTTTTGAATATGCCTATAGCTACATATTTATCATTTTCCTCGGAATACCTGCCACATATCTTTATAACCTGCTGTCAGGTATTATTCGTTCTCTCGGAGACAGCCGCACGCCAGTTATATTTCTGGTTATCTCAGCCATGTTAAATATTCTTTTTGACCTTCTGGCAATTCTTGTGCTGCATATGGGAGTGGCAGGCGCTGCATGGGCTACAGTTCTTTCCCAGTTGATTTCCGGTATTTTATGTTTCTTATATAT